>ERZ826016.222-NODE-222-length-74070-cov-5.919989_pt1 | contig 74070 bp, 70 predicted proteins | sample MGYA00519872_ERZ826016 | MGnify/ENA primary metagenome ERZ826016 (study PRJEB31778, sample SAMEA3449218) | human gut metagenome | biome: human gut; feature: human-associated habitat; material: faeces | place: United Kingdom | collected 2010/2012 ... | reverse complement strand
GTATGGGAGGCGGAACTGGAACAGGTGCTGCGCCTGTTGTAGCAGAGATCGCAAAAGAGATGGGAATTCTTACCGTTGGTGTTGTGACAAAGCCATTTATTTTTGAGGGTAAGCCTCGTATGAATAATGCACTCAATGGTATTGAACGTCTCAAAGAGAACGTAGATACTTTAATTATCATTCCTAATGATAAGCTATTACAGATTTGTGATAAGAGAACATCTATTAAAGATGCATTCTGTAAGGCAGATGAGGTTTTACAGCAGGGTGTTCAGGGTATCACAGACTTAATCTTTAAGCCAGGTCTTATCAACTTAGACTTTGCCGATATTCAGACAGTAATGAGAGATAAGGGAATCGCTCATATCGGAATCGGTGTTGGAAGTGGTGAGGACAAGGCTGTTGATGCGATCAAGAGTGCGATGGAAAGTCCATTACTTGAAACAACGGTCAGTGGAGCAACCGATATTATCATTAACTTCTCAGGTGATATCGGAATCCAGGAAGTTTATGAGGCAGTATCTTATCTTACAGAAGTTGCCGGTGATGAGGCGAACATCATCTTTGGTAATGTAGAGAGTGAAGATGTACCGGATGATGAAGTAAGCATTACAATCATTGCAACCGGACTTCATGATGTTTCTGGTAAGGGAGCATCTGCGGTGAAAGTCCGCAAACCAGCAGCAGATAAGAATAATGCAGAAAGTAATGGTCCTACATACAGTGGACAGGCTATCAAGACTGGTACAGGCCGTAGCAGTGACAGCCGAGAATCTTCGAGAACATATGATAACAGAGATATGGAGATTAAGATTCCAGAATTTTTGCAGAAAAGAAGATAAGGTCGAAGAGAACAACAGAATATAAAGAGTTTTCACTCTTTTAGGCAGGCGTTGTCGCCGGAGGTCGAATATTAAAGATTTTTTCTTTATTATTTCGACCTCATTTTTTTATGTCAATTTATATAATAAATTAACCACATAGCAATAGAAGGTGCCATGAAAACGGAATATCCGTTCCTATTTTCTTTTTTATATAAGAATCACTGCCATAGAAAAGGCCGCCCGGTGAGGGCGGTCTCTTTTTTATACGGTATGGAAGGCTTCGAGGAGCTGCTTCAGCAGGGCGGCGTCGAACTGGCCGGGAGCGGAGGCGCGGCCGGCAGTGCCGAAGGTGAGGACGGAGCCGAAGGTCTCGCCGACGGCGCGGGTGACGGCGCCCAGCGGACCCATGGACATGGTGATGAGGGGCCGGCCGGGATGGCGCTCGTGCACGGCGGCGGTGGCGGCGAGGAGAGCGGCTACGTCGGAGGGACTACGGGGCATGACGGCGAGCTTGGCGATGCAGCCGTGTTCACCCATGGCTTCGAGACGAGCTTCCATGGTTTCCCGGGGTGGCGTCTTCTGGAAGTCGTGGGAGCTCATGATGACGGGGAGGCCCGCTGCCTGCACTTCTTCCCGCAGGGCGTCCCTTGCGGCGGGGTCGTGGAAGTATTCGATGTCTGCGGCGTCGATCTGCCCGGTATGGAGGAACCAGCGGACAGTGTCGAAGTAGTCCTCTTCAGAGAGGGGCATGGCACCGCCTTCGCCGGCGGTGCGGAAGGTGGCGAGGAGGGGCGTGTCCGGGAGGCAGGCCCGCACGGCGCGGAGGGCGTCTTCTTTTTCTTCGAGGGAAGCGAGGCAGTCGGCCCGCCATTCGACGAGGTCATGCGGCTTTCCCGCGAGGGCGGCGCATTCCCGGCAGAGCTCGCCGGCATCTTTGCCCGTGAGGGGGATGCAGAGTTTCGGCAGGCCTTCGCCGAGGCGCACGCCGCGGATGGCATAGCGGTCGGATGTCATACGTTCGTTCCTCCGATGTCCTCCATATAGGGCGAATGGGGCAGGCGGTTCAGAATCTCCGCGCCGGTATCGGTGACGAGCACCAGATCTTCGATGCGCACGCCGAATTCGCCCGGCAGGTAGATGCCCGGCTCGATGGAAAAGATCATGCCCGGCTCGGCGATGAGCGGGCTCGAGGCGCTCACTTCGCCCGCTTCGTGGTCGGTCTGGCCGATGAAGTGGCCCAGCCGGTGGGTGAACTGCGGCCCGTAGCCCGCGTCTTCGATGACGCGCCGGGCGGCGCGGTCGAGGTCCGCGAGAGGTACGCCCGGACGGACGAGGGCTTCCGCGGTCCCGCAGGCTTCGCACACGATGCGGTGCACTTCTTTTGCCTTGTCCGGCACGTCTCCGAAGAAATACGTGCGGGTCATGTCGGAGCAGTACCGGTCCTTTTTCCCGCCGATGTCGAGGAGGACCACGGTCCCTTCGGCGAGAGCGGCGCCGCTCACGGTGTGGTGCGGGTCCGCGCCGTGGGCCCCGAACGCGACGATGGGCGGGAAGGACACGTCTTCGCATCCTTCTTCGCGGTAGAGGCCTTTCAGGTATTCCGCCGCTTCCGCTTCGGTCACGCTTTCGCGGAGCCAGGCGGCGAGGCGCGCCATACAGCGGTCGTTCACGGCGGAGCTCTCCCGCATGAGGCGCTGTTCTTCCTCGTCTTTCACGGCCCGCACGCGGTCGACGGGGCCGCTGCCGTTCACATAGGTCCGCGGGCATGCCGCCTGGAGCTCCAGCAGGAAACGGGAAGGCCAGTTCCCGTCCACGCCGATGACCCCATCCGGCACGAGGTCCTCCGCCAGCGTCCGGATGCCGTTCTCTCCGTCGCGGATGGTGAGGACGGGGATGTCGTCCGTGTCGAGGCGGAAGAGTTCGTTCTTCACCCATCGGAGACTCCCGCCGCTGTCGATGACGAGCACGGTGAGCCGCTCGCCCGGATCGACGGTCTCGCCGGTGAGGTACCACAGCGACGCCGGGTCGCTCACAATGAGCTGCGCCATGCCTTCGTCCCGCATGGCCTGCTGCACCCGGGTAAGACGCTGTACATGGATGGGCTTCACCGCTGTCCCTCCTCTCTGAAATGGAAATCCGCCCGGAGCGCCTGCCGCACGGCCCGCTCGAGCACGCGCGCTGCGCCGGCGATGTCTTCGACCTCCGCGTATTCGTCGGGATTGTGGCTCACGCCGTTCCGGCATGGCAGGAAGAGCATCCCCGTGGGGCAGCGTTCCGCCCAGTGCATGGCATCGTGCCCCGCGCCGCTGGGGAGCGTCATGGCGGGCAGTCCCTCGGCGGCACAGCAGTCCATGAGGAAATCCACCACGTCCCGGCGGATGGGCACGGGCCGCTCGTCGCTCATCCAGTCCACATCGAAGGGCACCTGCCGCCGCGCGCCGATGGCTTCCGCTTCGTCCAGCACGCGCCGCACCGTGTCCGCCTTCGCCTCGGCGGAGATGCTGCGGATGTCCACACCGAGCGTCACTTCGCCGGGCACCACGTTGATGGCGTTCGGCCGGAGGCGGAGCGTGCTCGCCGTCCCCACCACCGGCGGGTCCGCATGGGACCGGGCGATGCGCTCCACCGCGAGGATGAGCTCCGCCGCCGCGGCCAGTCCGTCATGGCGCAGCGTCATGGGCGCAGCCCCGCTGTGGTCGGGATGGCCGTGAATGCGGAAGCGCAGGCGCGTCGGCGCGGCGATGCCCGTGACGACTCCCGCTTTTTTCCGCTCGTGCTCCAGCACGCGCCCCTGCTCGATGTGCATTTCAAAGAACGCCGCCGGACGCACGGGGTATTTCGCGCGTTCGATGTGGTCCGGGTCGAGGCCGCGGCGCTTCAGCACGTCGTAGAGGGCGCGCCCCTCCTTGTCGTGGTACGTGAGGAGATCCCGCGGGGAGAGCTCGCCGCACATGGCGCGGCTCCCCAGCGTGGCGGCGCCGAAACGGCTCGACTCTTCGCACATGAAGAGCACCGCCTCGTAAGGCCGCTCGTTCCGCCAGCCGTCCTCCTGCATGCTCTGCGCCAGCTCGATCGCGGCGAGCGTGCCGCAGATGCCGTCGAAATTGCCCCCTTCGGGCACGCTGTCCCCGTGGGACCCGCACAGGACCGGCGCGAGATCCGGCCGCGTCCCTTCCCGCCGGCCGATGACATTGCCGAAAGCGTCCTCCCGGACGGCGAGGCCCGCTTCCCGCATGAGCGAGATCATATACGCCCGTCCGGCCCAGTCCTCGTCTGTGAAGGCGAGCCGCGTGATGCCCCGCCCCGGCGCGGTGATGGCGGAGAGACGGGCGAGCCGCTCTGTGAATCGCTGTATGGAAATCATATCGTCCTCTTTTCCGGCCCGGCGTCCTGCCCGGCCGTTTCCGTTTCTCTTTATATAAGAGGAAATCTCCCTCCCGATGACTGTATTGTAGGGGCTTTCCGCCGCCGTGGCAAGGGAAGGCGCGCCCGACGGACAGGCGCAAAAAAATACGGCGGATTCCAGAACGATAGGAAACCGCCGTATTTGAACTACCCGCCGAAGCGGATAGGGGGGAAACGTTCCGTCTGTATCAGCACGGATTGTTTTCCGTCCGTTTTATTTCGTCTCCCGCACCGGTTCTTCGCCGGTCTTGCGGTAATGGATGAAATCTTTCAGTTCTTTCGATACCACGCCGGAGAGGCACAGCAGCGCGATGAGGTTCGGGAACGCCATACACGCGTTCAGGATATCGGAGAGCGCCCAGATGGCGTCCAGTTTCAGGAAGCCGCCCGCGAGCGTCATGATGACGAAGAGGATGCGGTACGGGGTGATCCATTTCGTGCCGACGAGGTATACGAGGCACCGTTCGCCGTAGTAGTTCCAGCCGAGGATGGTGGTGAAGGCGAAGAGCACGAGCGAGATGGTGAGGAGCGTGCCGCCGAACGTGGGATATGCCATGGAGAAGGCCGCGTTCGTGAGGGCCGCGCCGTTCAGCTCGCTGGTCCACTGGCCGGTGACGATGATGGTGAGACCCGTGAGGGTGCAGATGATGAGCGTGTCGATGAAGGTGCCCGTCATGGAGATGAGGCCCTGCTCGGCCGGCCATTTCGTCTTCGCCGCGGCGGCCGCGATGGGCGCGGAGCCGAGGCCCGATTCGTTGGAGAAGACGCCCCGGGCGATGCCGTTCCGCATGGCCATCATGACGGTGGCGCCGAGGAAGCCGCCCGTGGCCGCCGTGCCGGTGAAGGCATTGTCCAGCACGAGCATGATCGCGCCGGGGATATTGTCGGCAAACATAAGAAGGATGGTGATGATGGTGGCCAGGTAGATCACCGCCATGGCCGGGACGATCTTGGAGGAGGTCTGCGCGATGGTCTGGAGACCGCCGAAGATGATCGCCGTGGTGAGCACGAAGATGATGAGCGCCGTCCAGAAGACGTCCACGCCGAAAGCGACTTGGACGACTTCGACGATGGAGTTCACCTGGGTGGTGTTGCCGATGCCGAAGATGGCGGCGAAGGTGCCGAAGAAGGCGAAGAGCGCGCCGAGCCATTTCCATTTCATGCCCATGCCGTTTTTGATGTAGAACATGGGGCCGCCGGCGATGTTGCCGTTGTTGTCGATCTCACGGAAACGGACGGCGAGCGTCCCTTCCGCGAATTTCGTGGCCATGCCGAAGAAGGCGGCCAGCCACATCCAGAAGAGCGCCCCCGGGCCGCCCGCATGGATGGCCGTGGCGACGCCGACGATATTGCCCGTGCCAACCGTCGCGGCGAGCGCGGTGCACAGGGATTTGAAACTGGATACGTCGCCCGCGTCCTGATTCTTCCCGGTGGAGAAGATGAGCTTGAAGGCGAGCGGCAGGCGGAGCACCTGCACGAATCCGAGACGGAGCGTGAGGAAGATGCCCGTCCCGACGAGGAGCACCAGAAGCGGCGGTCCCCAGACATAGCTGTCGATGAGCTGCAGTAAATCGACCATGTGTAATTCCCCCCTACATAAAACCGGCCCCGTGGGCCACTTACAAGCAGTGACTCCGGAGCCGGAAGAGAAAGCTGTTCTTTTTTGAAAAGCTCTGTCCTTTTGCCTGAGAGACCGGGCGGGATACGCTGCCGCCCTTGCACCTTCGGCGCTCATTGCTGAGACTCTCCAGAGTGGTGTGCCTTACACCTGCTGTGAAATTGATAGTCCTATCTTACATCGAATTCTTTATTTGGTAAAATTGTTAAAATATATAGCCGATATAGTTTCAGACTATGGACTGGCCGTTTCTGAAAATTTCTTCTATAGATTTATAAAAGACGCGCGCGTCATTTGCCCGCTTCCGCCGCCGGGACGGGGACCTTCCTCTCCTCTTCCTCTTCTTCGCCGAGGTGCGCGAAGTAGCGTTTCGTCTCGGACACCACCACGCCGGAGAGGCCGAGGAGCGCGATGAGATTCGGAATGGCCATGAGGCCGTTCACGATGTCCGCGAGGACCCAGATGGCTTCGAGCTTGAGGAACGCGCCGCACGCCACGAGGAGGATGAAGACGACGCGGTAGGGCTTGATGATCCGCACGCCGCAGAGGTACTCCGCGCAGCGCTCGCCGTAGTAGTTCCAGCCGAGGATGGTGGTGAAGGCGAAGAGCACGAGCGACACCATGAGGAGCTCGCTGCCGAAGGCGGGGAAGGCCGCGGTGAAGGCGGCGTTCGTGAGGGCCGCGCCGTTCAGCTCGGTGGACCACTGGCCGGTGACGATGATGGACAGGCCCGTCAGGGTGCAGATGATGATGGTGTCGATGAAGGTGCCCGTCATGGAGATGAGGCCCTGCTCGGCCGGCCATTTCGTCTTCGCCGCGGCGGCCGCGATGGGCGCGGAGCCGAGGCCCGATTCGTTGGAGAAGACGCCCCGGGCGATGCCGTTCCGCATGGCCATCATGACGGTGGCGCCGAGGAAGCCGCCCGTGGCCGCCGTGCCGGTGAAGGCGTTCTCCAGTACGAGGGCAACTGCCGCAGGCACCGCTTCATAGAAGGAGAGCAACACGCCCACGGTGGTGACGAAGTAGATGACCGCCATGGCGGGGACGATCTTGCTCGACACGCGCGCGATGGACTGGAGCCCGCCCAGGGTGACCGCCGCGACTGTGACAGTGAGAACCGCCGCGGTGGCTTCCACGGGGATGCCCGCGGTGATCTTCGTGATCTCCACGATGGAATTCACCTGCGCGAAGGTGCCGATGCCGAAGAAGGCGACCAGCACGCCGAAGACGGCGAAGAGCGTGCCCAGGGGCTTCCACTGTTCCCCGAGGCCATTCTTGATGTAGTACATGGGCCCGCCGGCGATGTGCCCCTTCGCGTCCGTCTCGCGGTACTTCACGGCGAGAAGTCCTTCGGCGTACTTGGTGGCCATGCCGAAGAAGGCCGCCAGCCACATCCAGAAGAGCGCCCCCGGGCCGCCCGCGTGGATCGCCGTGGCGACGCCCACGATATTGCCCGTGCCGATGGTGGCGGCGAGCGCCGTGCACAGCGCCTTGAAGCTGTTGATGTCCCCTTCGCCGCTGTCCTTCGCGCGGAAGATGAGCGTGAGCGCTTTCTTCAGGCGGAAGACCTGCAGGAAGCCGAGGCGCACCGTGAGCAGGATGCCCGTGCCCACGAGGAGCACCAGGAGCGGCGGGCCCCAGATAAAGCTGTCGATCGCATTGAGAAGTTCCATATCCAACGTACATTCCCTCCTTCGGGTACGGAGCCGGGCCAGGCCGCGGCTCGCAAAAAAATACCGGTCTCCGTGAGACTGGTACTCTGGAGACCGGAAAATTTTCCACCCATCGAAAAGAATGGCTGCGAAATTTCTCTGTCCTTTTGCCTGAGAGATTGAGACATTGCTGTCCGTGCCCCTTCGGCGTCCCTTGCGGGAACTCTCCAGAGTCGTGTCCGCATACGGTACTGCCCTTTCCCCCATGGGCGCCTGAGAGTGTCACTCCTTCGGCAGACCTGCGTCTTCTCCCGTATGCATCATTCACTGCTATGAAATTTGATGTACGCCATTATAGCCGAAACGCATACCCGGCGCAAGCCCTTTTTTCGAAAATTCTGCAGCAGCCGGGAAAACACACCGCAATCGCCCGCACTTCTCCTCACAGGTTATCAACATCTTGTGGATAACTCTGTGAAAAACTTTTCCCCATCCCCAATCTGGTGCGAAACTTTTTCCGCTGCACAGCGCGCCGCAGCAGCGGATTTTCTGTATGATCGTCCGCACACAAAAAAAGACGGCTTCCGCCGCCTTTCTATTTTTTATTTCGCCGGGCCGGGCCAGTCCACGCCGAGCTCTTCCTTCAGGAGCTTCACCGCGTTCTCCTCGTTCTGAGCCGCGGCCTTTTCCAGCCATTTCCTCGCCTCCGCCCGGTCTTCTTCCGCGCCGATGCCGAAGAGGAAGCACGACGCGTACCACGTCTGGCCGTGGGCGTTCCCCTGCTCCGCCGCCTGCCGGAAGTAGCGCAGGGCCGCTTTGTTGTTGCCCTTCTCCCGCTGATAGATGCCGTACTGCACCGCCGCGTCCGCGTGGCCCAGGTCCGCCGCTTTCCGGCACCACTCCTCCGCGAGCGCTTCGTTCGGCGCGGTGCCGATGCCCCGCTCGTAGAAGACCGCCAGATGGTTCATGCCCTCCGCCGAGCCCATCTCCGCCGAGCGCTTCATCCACTCGAAGGCTTCCTTCTCATCCTTCGGCACGCCGCTGCCCTCGAGGATGAAGAGGCCGAGGAGATTCGCGATGTCCTTCGAGAAGAGCGCCCCGTGGGCGAAGGCCCGGCGCAGGAGAGACACCGCGCGGGTCATGTTCTTCTTCGGGCCGGCGTACCAGCACATGGCAAGATTCGCCTCCGCGTCGCCGTAGCCGAGAGCCGCCGCCTTCGCGAAATACGCCTTCGCTTTTTTCGGATCGGCGGGGATGCCTTCGCCGTAGTAATACATCTCGCCCAGTTTGTTCAGGGGCCGCCAGAAGCCCGACGCGCCGGCGCGCTCGAGCCACTCCACGGCCTTCCCTGTGTCCTTCTCCGTGCCGAAGCCGTAGAAATACATGTCCGGCAGCTCGTTCTGCGCGAAGACGTCCCCCGCCTCTGCCCGCTTCAGGATCTCCGGGAAGACGAGCTTCGGGATGGCCGTGCGCCCCGGATGATCCGGCGGCAGATTGTACGCCGTATTCAGCTGGGCGAGGACGTCCCCCGCCATGGCGCCCTTCTTGCGCCACTCCGCGCCGCGTTTCGTATCCTGCTCCACATGGCCGTATCCCTGCGAGTAGTATTCCCCGAGGAAATACATGGCCTCGCCGCTGCCCGCCTGGGCGCATCGCAGGAAGATCGGGAAGGCCCGGTCCAGCTGGCACCGGAGGTAGAGGGCTTTCGCCTCCGCCAGTTCTTTCTGCATCGTCGTTTCTTTCATAGCGCGCCTCTCAGAGTCCCGCCTGCATGAGGAGGGCGGACGCTTCGCGGCTGCCGCGCTGCGCCGCCCGTCGGAGCCACAGGGCCGCCGCCTGCCGGTCCGGCGCCGCGCCCCGCCCCTGGAGGAGGCACACGCCGGCGAGGTACTGCGCCGCCGGGAGGCCCATGCGCGCCGCGTCGAGGAAATACCGGAACGCGGTCCCTTCGTCGCCGCTCGAGAACGCGGTCTCGCCCATGCGGAGCACCGCGTAGGCGCTGCCTCCCTTCGCCGCTTCCGCGTAGAGTGCCGCCGCCTGCCGGGCATTCCGCTTCACCGCCTCGCCCGCGAGGAGGCAGTCTGCCAGATGGGCTTTCCCGTCCGCGTCGCCCGCGTCCGCCGCCCGGCGGTAGAGCTGGTACGCTTTCTTTTTATCCTGCTTCACGTACGTGCCAGTCTCGTAGTACACGCCCAGTTCGACCGCCGCGCGGAGATAGCCGTGGCGGAGCGCTTTCTGGTAGTACGACACCGCCAGGGAGGGATTCTTCTCCGTCCCCACGCCGGCGAGGCAGCAGTACGCCAGGTGGTACTCCGCCTTGCCCACGCCCTTTTCCGCGGCCCGTTTCAGAAAAGCCGCCCCTTTCGCCTCGTCCTGCGGGAGACGGGTGCCGTTCAGGTGATGGAGCCCCAGCTCCATCTCCGCCTGCCAGAAACCCAGGGCCGCCGCCTTTTCGCAATACGCCCGGGCCTTGTCCTCCTCCTTTTCCACGACGGTCCCGACGCCGTCCCAGAGCACGGCGGACAGCGCGTAGAGCGCATTCACATCGCCCGCGTCCGCCGCCTGCTCCGCTTCGGCGAGCGCCCGGCGAACGGCTTCCCCGTCCACAGCGTCTTCCCGGAGGAAGAGCGCGCTCATGAGGCGCGCCGGCGCGTCGGACGCCGCCCCGCGGCGGAAGAGAGCCGCCGCTTCTGCGGGCCGCTCGCGGGTCTCCCACAGGCCGAATAGCTCATACTGGCCGAGGCAGTACAGGGCGCGCCCGTCCCCTTCCTTCGCTTCTTTCCGGAGCGCGGCGCGCGCCTCCTCCAGCCTGCCTTCGATATAGAGCGTTTCTCCCTGATTCATCTGTATCTCCCCTTAAAAAAATAAGACCTGCGAGAGGCCTTATGGATTCTTATTTCAGGAACAGCATCGGATCGAGCGCCGTGCCATTCACCCGCACTTCGTAATGGGTGTGCGGGCCCGTGCTGTTTCCCGTGCTGCCCGCGAGAGCCACCGTGTCGCCCTGACGGACTTCCTGCCCCTCCTGGACAACGATGGCCGAATTGTGGCCGTACCGCGTGGTGATGCCGTTCGCATGGCGCACCTCCACGAGGTAGCCGTAGCCGTCCACCCAGCCGGTCTTCGTGACGACGCCGTCCGCGGTGACGCGCACGGGCATGTCGTACTCCGTGGCGATGTCCACGCCTTCATGGTAGCTGGAGCCGATGCCGCCGGGGCTCTCCCGCCAGCCGAATCCGCTAGAGATCTCCCCGGACACCGGCCAGAGGGACGGCGCTTCCGCCCGGTAGGCCTGATAGATGGTGCGCGCGGTGTGGCTCCGGGTCATCAGGTCCGACCGGAGGCTGATGACCTTTTTCATTTCCCGGTCCACCGTCTCATTCATCCGGACAAGCTCTGCCAGGAGATCGCCCGGCGTCTCCACCGCCGGCGCGGACGAGACCGCCGCCCGGTCCGGGACGGTGGTGCCGCCGCCGATGCCGCCGGACGCGGAGGTCTTCTCCGCGGAGGAAGCATTGGAAGCGCGGCCATTCACCATGCTTTCCACTTCCCCGCTGATCCGCTCCACATTGTCGATCTTCTGGGAGAGACTGTCCATCTTTTCCTCCGCCATGCGGAGCTGGTTCCTGTACAGCTCGTTTTCCGCGCGGAGGGACGCCATGGAATACACGGACCAGGACGCCGCGCCCATGCCGACGACGAAAGCCGCCGCGAGCACCGCGAGAATCCCCTTGGCCCGCTTGAATTCTTTTCCGGTGAAGCGGAGCTCCACCGAGCCGGTATCGTGATTTTCTGTTTTCTCCATCGTGTCACCTGTCTTTCTCATCAGGACTTCTTCGGAGATCAGGCGCCTTTTCTGGCCTCCCGGTACGCCGCTTCGGCGGCGTTCTTTTCATTTTCTTCCGCGATGTGGCGGGGCTGCTCGTACGAAGCGAGCGCCATGCCGATGGACTCCGCCTCTTCCGAGGAGATGGCTTCCCGGCACTGCCCGTTCAGGATGGGCTTCACATAGATGCGGGACGTCTCTCTCCCCACGAGAGAGGACAGGACGAAGCCGTTGTTCGCGCCGTCCAGGAGCGTCAGGGAGAAGCTGAGCTTGTCCCCGCTGTCGTCGAAGGCGTCGTACTTCACGAGGCCGCTCCGCTGGAACGACTGCACCTGCATATTCGACAGGAGCTCGTGCTGGTGGAGCATATCCTCCGACGAGCGCGTCATTTCCCGGAGCTCCTTCACTTCCACGGAGAGGTGCCGCTCCAGGCTTGCCCCTTCTTCGCCCGCCATGAAATACTGGTATTTCCGCGTGAGAGCCGACACTTTCGACCGGAGCAGGACCACCTGGAGGATCAGGAAGATCATCAGGATCCCCATGACGGCAAAGATGATGTAAGTCACAAGACTTCCGCTGAACATGTTCATTTAGTCCTCATTTTTCAGGAAGGCCACGAGCCGCTGGAATTCTTCCTCCCCCGCGTATTCGATGGTGATCGCGCCGCGGTGGCGCCGTTTGCCCCGGCCGTTCCTGATATGCACACCTGTCCCGAGGGACAATTTCAATTCGTCTTCGATTTTCCGGAAATAGGCCGCCGCGGGATCGTCCGGCTTCTTCCGCGCCTTCGGCGCTTTCTTCCCGCGCACGAGGTCTTCCGCCTGCCGGGCGGAGAGGCCTTCTTTCTCGATGCGCCGCGCGAGAGCGAGCTGCTCGCCTTCCGACGGAAGTCCGAGGAGCGGGCGGGCCTGCCCCGCGGTGAGCCGGCCGTCGGCCAGCATGGTGCGCACTTCTTCCGGCAGGGCGAGGAGGCGCAGGAGATTCGCCACATAGGGGCGGCTCTTGCCCACGGTCTCCGCCACTTTTTCCTGCGTGTAGCCCCACGTCTCGATGAGCCGGCGGTACGCCTCGCCCTCTTCCACGGGATTCAGGTCTTCCCGCTGGAGGTTCTCGATGAGCGCCACTTCCGCGGCGGACGTCTCGTCGCAGTCCCGCACGAGGGCGGGCACCTTGTCGAGATCCGCCAGCTTCGCCGCGCGGAGGCGCCGCTCTCCGGCGATGAGGGTGTAGCTCCCGTCCTTCTCTTCGCGGACGATGAGCGGCTGCACCACGCCGTGCGTCCGGATGGACGCGGCCAGCTCCGCCAGCGCTTCGTCGCTGAACTGCCGCCGGGGCTGGTACGGATTCGGCGAGATGAGCTCCAGATTGAGCTCCTCCACGCCGCCCTTCCGCTTCGCTTCTTCTCCCAGGAGCGCCGTCAGTCCCCGGCCCAGCCGTTTTCCCTTAGACACGCTTCAGCACCTCCTGACAGAGACTTTTATACGCCGCCGCGCCTTTCGATTTCGGCGCGTAGAGCGCGATGGGCTCGCCGAAGCTGGGCGCTTCGGACAGCTTCACCGCCCGGGGGATGAACGTCTTGAAGACTTTCTTCCCGAAATATTTCTTCACTTCTTCCGAGACCTGCGCGGCCAGATTCGTCCGGCCGTCGTACATGGTGAGGAGGATGCCCAGGAGCTCCAGGTCCGGATTCAGGCGCTTCTTCACCGTATGCACGGTCTTCACCAGCTGGGACAGCCCCTCCAGCGCGAAGAACTCCGCCTGGATGGGGATGATCACCGCGTCGGCCGCGGTGAGCGCATTCACCGTCATGAGGCCGAGGGACGGCGGGCAGTCGATGAGGAGGAAATCGTAATCATCCCGGATCGGCGCCACGGCCCGCCGGAGGAGGGTCTCCCTTTCTTCCATGTCCACCATCTCGATCTCCGCGCCGGCCAGGTCGATGGACGACGGGAGCAGCGAGAGCCGCTTCACTTCCGTCCGGTACACCGCCTCTGTCGCCGGCACGCCGTCGATGAGCACGTCGTAGAGCGTCGTCTCGAACCGGGAAGGATCCATCGAAAGGCCACTGGTGGCGTTGCCCTGCGCGTCCTCGTCGATCAGAAGCGTGCGCCGGCCCGCCTCGGCGAGATACGCCGCGAGGTTGACCGCCGTGGTGGTCTTGCCCACGCCGCCTTTCTGATTGATGATGCTGATGATCTTTCCCATACGTTTCCTCCTCGACATACAAAATTATTATAACATACCGCAGCGGAAAAATTTTTGCGAAACCGCCGGAGCCGCGCACTGCGCCTCATTTTTTAGGAAAAATTTCCTCTTCTTTTTCTTTTTGTCTTTTGTTTCACGTGAAACGCGCGCCGCCCGTCCGTCACAGGTCTCCTCTCCTGTCATGCCCCGCTGCCCGTCAGGAAGACAGACCGGATTTTTTCTGATTTTGTCTCTCTATTAAAATCCATCTGTGATATAATTAGAAAAATTTAAGAAAGAGGAGTCATCTGTCATGTCACTGTCTATCGAGATCCTGGTCATCATGCTCGCCACGGTCTTCGCCGTCATCGGCGCGGGGCTCTACGCGGCGCGGGAGGTCAACTCCGCCGAAGGGTACAGCCTGAACGGGCGATCCGCCGGCGTGCCGCTCATCGCCGGGTCCATCGCCGGGTCCATCGTCGGCGGGGGCGCCACCATCGGCACGTCGCAGCTCGCCTACACCTGCGGGCTCTCCGCCTGGTGGTTCACCCTCGGCGCGGGCATCACCTTCCTCATCATGGGATTCCTGTACGCGAAGAAGCTCCGCGGCACGGGCCTCGCCACCATCCCGGAATTCCTCGCCGCCCATTACGGCGTGCGGGCGGAGGAAGCGGCGTCGGTCATTTCTTCCATCGGCACCTTCTTCTCCATCATCGCGAGCTCGCTCTCGGGCATCCAGCTCCTGTCGGCGCTCCTCGGCATCCCCCACATGGCCGCCGCGGGCCTGCTCATCCTCCTCGTGGTGGGGTACACCTTCTTCGGCGGCATGAAGAGCGCCGGCATCGGCGGCATCCTGAAGATGGGCGTCATTTTCGTCTCCCTCACCATCGCGGGCGTCTCCGCCTTCCTCGAGCTCCACGCCATGCCGGACGCGCAGTTCGCCACCGTCTTCCCGGACATGCCCTGGCTGAGCCTCGCCGGAGAGGGGACGGGCACGGCCATGGCGACCTTCCTCTCCATGATGGTGGGCGTCCTCTGCACGCAGACCTACGTGCAAGCCATCTTCTCCGCGGCGACGCCCGCCACGGCGGCGGCGGGATGCTTCGCGGCGGCGCTCCTCGTCATTCCCGTGGGCCTGCCCTTCATCGCCATCGGCATGTACATGCGCGCTTTCTCTCCGGACGTGCTCCCCATCCTCGTCCTGCCCACGTACCTCGTCACCCATGAGAACCTCTTCATCGCCGGCGTCGCGCTGGGGGGCATCCTCCTGTCCCTCATCAGCTCCATCGGCGGGCTCGCTCTCGGCATGGGCACCATGATCTCCCACGACATCGCGGGCGTGGTCTTCCGCATCCGCAGCGACCGCCTGCTCCTCCACATCACGAAAGGGGCGGTGCTCCTCATCCTCATCGGCTCCGGCCTCTTCTCCCTGTATCATCTGGAATCGCAGGTGCTCTTCTGGAACTACCTCTCCATGGCGCTCCGGGGCGGGGGCATCTTCCTCCCCATGACGCTGGCCATCTTCTGGCCGGGACACATCGCGCCGAAATGGGGCTTCGCTTCCATCACGGCAAGCACCGCCGCGGCCGTCCTCGCCGCCGCCATGGGGCCGCTTCCCATCGATCCGGTCTTCATCGGCCTCGCGGTGTCCGCGCTCCTCCTCTTCCTCGGCTGGCTTCGAAAGAAATAAAGAATCCATAAATTTCAGGAAAGTTTGAAACAAAAGCGTTTCATAAAGCGCCTCAGCCATTCATCAGCTCTGCCCTTTTCTTCCCATCTGTTTATAATTGGGGGCAAGGAAACAAACCAGATTCTTCCCCTGACAGAGAGACCGGAAGGGGCAGGATTTTTTATTTCCCGAAATTTTGCGGGAAAAGAGGCGCAGATCATCATGATTTCCGATCTGTTCATCATCCATTATCTGCAGCGTTTCCAGGCCGTCTGCTTCACCGTGGAGCTCCACGGCCGGGTCTATTCCATCGGGACGGGGACGCCCCTCTTCCGGATCGTCCTCCATAAGGACATCCCAAAGAAAGAGCTCCTCGCCTCCACGTCGCTCGCGCTCGGCGAAGCGTACATGCGGAAAGATCTGGAGATCGAAGGCGATCTCTTCACCGCGCTCCGCGCCTTCCTCAGTCAGACGGATCAGTTCGCTCTCGACCGGAGCGCGTTCGCTTCCCTCTTCCATTCGTCCGAATCGGAAGCGGCCCAGAAAGAACAGGTGTCGGCCCATTACGATCTGGGCAACGATTTCTACCGGCTGTGGCTCGACCCGTCCATGAGCTATTCCTGCGCGTATTTCCGGACGGAGAGCGACACGCTGGCGGAGGCCCAGCGGAACAAGGTGCACTACATCCTGCAGAAGCTCCATCCGGAGAAAGGCATGTCTCTCCTCGACATCGGCTGCGGCTGGGGCTACCTTCTCACGGAGGCGGCGCTCTGGTGCGGCCTGCGGGGCCGCGGCTGCACGCTGAGCCGCGAGCAGTGGAAGACGGGGCAGGCGCACATCGCGAAGCTCGGCCTCGCGGACCGCGTGCGGGTGGAACTCACGGACTACCGCGAACTGCCGAAGGAGGGCCTGACCTACGACCGGCTGGTGAGCGTGGGCATGCTGGAGCACGTGGGGCGGGACAACTACCCTCTGTACATGAAGACCGCCGCGTCCCTCCTGAAAGAAGGGGGCCTCTTCCTGCTCCACTTCATCGACGGGCAGGGCGAGGCGGAGAACAATCCGTGGATGCGGAAGTACATCTTCCCCGGCGGCACGCTCCCCTCGCTCCGGGAGATCCTTTCGCTCGCCGCGGACTGCGGCTTCCACGTGCTCGACGTAGAGAGCCTGCGCCGCCACTACGAGAAAACGCTCCTCTGCTGGTACCGCAATTTCGAAGCGCACCGGGAGGAGATCCTCGCCATGAAGGGCGAGACCTTCGTCCGCATGTGGGAGCTCTATCTCTGCGGCTGCGCCGCGGCTTTCTCCGTGGGACACATCGACGTCCATCAGGTGCTCATGACGAAGGGCATCAACAACTCGCTCCCCATGACGCGCTGGTACTGATCCGTTTCACGTGAAACACAGGCACGAAAAAAAAAGCGTCCGTCCGGACGCTTTTTTTCGTGCGTTATTTTTTATCGAAGAACATGTCCTGCATCTCCGCGATCATGCCCACGTTGCCGCTCTCGATGAGCCGCCGGAATTCTTCCAGCTGGTTCTTCACTTCCTTCGACATCTCGGGGAAATCGGGCGCGATCTTTTCGAGGGTCTGTTCCACGATCTGCGCCACCACGAAGCGAGTGTACCACTTGTTGTCCGCCGGCACCACGTACCACGGCGCGTATTTCTTCGACGTATTGGAGATCATCTCGCTGTACAGGTCCTGATACTTATCCCAGTAGCGGCGCTCGTTGATGTCCGACATGGAAAATTTCCAGTTCTTTTTCTTGTTCAGGATGCGCTCCGCCAGCCGGTCCCGCTGCTCGTTCTTCGACACGTGCAGGAAGATCTTCACCACGGGGAAGCCGTTCTCGAAGAGGTACTTCTCCCAGTCGTTGATCTGCCGGTACCGCGTGTCCCAGAAATTTTTGTCCACCAGATTTTTCGGGATCTTGTCCTGGGCGATGAGATCGTGCACGCGGGTGATGATTACGTCCTCATAATGGGACCGGTTGAAGATGCCGATGTCCCCGCGGCGGGGCAGCGCCCGGTTGATGCGCCACATGTAATCGTGGTCCTTTTCCTCCGTGGAGGGCTGCTTGAAGGACACCACGTGCACGCCGTTCGGGTCCAGATGAGAGAAGACGTGGCGGATGGTGCCGTCCTTCCCCGCGGCGTCCATGGCCTGCAGCACGATGATGAGGCCGTACGTGCTCTGCGCGTAGAGCTTCGCCTGCAGGACGGACAGGTCGTCCAGGATCTGCGGGAAATAGACGGTCTTCACCTTTTCCTTCTCGATGTCCACATCGCACGACGTGGAATAGTCTTTCAGATGGACGGTCTTTCCCTGCTCCACTTTGTACTTGTCGATATTGATGCGCCCTTCTTTATCCATAGCATCCCCCTCTTCCTTTTCTCATGGATCCATGAAACCGCCGCCGTCCGGCCGCGGACTTTACAAAAACGAAACATCCCTCTGATTTTATTTTAATTCTTTTTCCTCCGTTTCGCTTGAGAATCCCCTTAGAATCTTCTCCGTCTGTGAAAATTTTCTGACGGAAATCCGAAACTCAGCCGACGGGCGCTACGGACCCGCCGTTTCGGCACAAAAAAATCCCGCCGGACGATCCGGCAGGATGAAGATCAGCGGCGGAGCGACGCTTCCCGGCGGAGCTTCCGCACGAACGGCACGAAGAGGACCGCCGCCGCGGCCATGGCGAGCACATCGGCGATGGGCGTCGCCCATACGATGCCCTTCACGCCGGCCAGCCGGTCCAGGAGGAACATGAAGGGGATGTCCAGTCCGCCTTTCCGCATGACGGAGAGCACCAGGGGCGCGGTCTTCTTTCCCATGGACTGGAAGACCGTGATGGCCAGCATGGTCACGGAGATGCACGGCCCGGTGAGGCAGATGATGCGCTGGAACAGGCTGCCGTAGTACACAGTGGCCTCGTCGTCGATGAAAGCGCGCACGATGGGGCCCGCGCAGGTGAAGAGGAACACCGTGCCGGCGAGGGACACGGCGAGGCTCATGAGAAAGCTCGTGCGGATAGCGGCGGTCATGCGCTTCCCGTTCCCCGCGGCGTAATTGTACCCGATGAGGGGCAGCACGCCCTGCGACATGCCCATGGCGATGGAGTAGGACAGCATGTCCACCTTCTTTGCGATGCCGATGCCCGCCACCGCCGCGTTGGCATAGCCCGCCATCAGGCGGTTCACCGTGATATTGGACAGCACGCCCATGAGATTCATGACGCAGCTCGGCAGGCCCACGAGGAGCACTTCCCGCGGGATGCGCCCGCCGAGCGCGCCCCGCCGCGGCGCCAGCGCCAGATCCGTAGCCTGCCCCTTCCGCAGGATGAAGCCCACGAAATAGAGCGCCGCCGCACCGTTCGCCAGCAGCGTCGCGACGGCCGCTCCTTCGATGTCCATGCCGAGGCCGAAGATGAAGAGCGGATCCAGCAGGATATTCAGGACGCCGCCGAAGGTCAGGCCGAAGCTCGCCTGCTCCGCGTGCCCCTCCGCCCGCACCAGATGAGCGAGCTCCTGACTCAGCACCGTGGGCGCCGCGCCGATCGTGACAGTCCAGAAGAGGTAGGTCCGGCAGAACGCATAGGTCTCCTCATCCGCGCCCGCCGCCGGGAGGAGCCAGGCCCCGGCGGGAAAGAGCGCCGCCCCGTAGAGGACGGCCGCAGCCATCGACGCCCACAGGCAGAACGACGACGCGCGCCGCGCCCGCTCATGGTCGCCCTCCCCGAGGGAGCGCGCGACGAGGCTCGCGCCGCCGATGCCGAAAAGATTCGCCACCCCGGTGAGAAAGACGAAGAAAGGCATGCACACGGACACCGCCGCCACCTGCGCCGGATCGCCCACCTGCCCGATGAAAAACGTGTCCGCCATATTGTACGCCACCGTGATGAGCTGGCTGATGACGGTCGGGATCACCAGCGCGGCCACCGCCCGATGGATGGGCGCGTCTTCAAACAGGATCTGTTCTTCCGTCTTCATAAGGCTTCCTCCCTGCCCGGCGGAGCCCGCCGGCCACGCACTGCACCGCGAGGCGGTAGCTTTCGTCCCGGTCCTCTGGGAAATGGGAAAAGGCGCCGGCCTGCTCGTGCGCGGCGAATCCGTGCATCACCGACCGGAGCACCCGCTGCCAGTGCCGCTGCTCCGTCTCATCCAGCCCGAACCCGGCGAGCACCTCCATGATGGGCCGCACGATGTCCCCGGCGCGCGCCTCCAGTTCCGGGCGGCCCCACCGTCCGACGTGCATCACCGCGCGGTACAGCTCCGGATGGGCCCGCGCGTACCGGCGGTACGCCTCCGCCAGCGCGAAAAGCGCCGCTTCGCCCGTCTTTCCTTCGCAGGCCTCCCGCTCCGCCTGCGTGAGCCGGTCGATGGCGAGCGCCGCCACACCTTCGAGCAGGCCGTCCATGCTCTGCACATGGTTGTACAGCGAGGACGGCCGCACCGTCAGACGCCGGGCGAGCCCGCCCATGGAAAACGAAGCCAGCCCTTTTTCTTCGATGAGATCCGCCGCGGCCTGCACGACGGCCTCCCGGTTCAATCCCTGTCTCGGCATGCGCACCGCCTCCTCAAAAACGAATGCTGTTAGTTTTACTGTAGTCCCGTTTCCCCGGGATGTCAACCGGCTGCGGGCCTGCCGGGAAGCCATGCAAAAAGAGCGCCTCTTCCGAGACGCCCTTCCGGCAGGCTTTTTATTTTTCGTCTTTCTTCCCGCTGAGCGCCGCCTGGATATCGGCGAGCTCCCGTACGTCCACGTGCTGGATGAGCCGCTTGAACTGCTCGAGCTTCTTCGCCGTCTCCGGGGCGAGCTCCGGAAATTCCGGATGGATCTTCCGGAGCGCTTTCAGCGTGATGAGCGCCACCACGTAGCGGGTGTACCATTTGTTGTCCGCCGGGACGATGTACCACGGCGCGTAGTCCGTGGAGGTTTCCTCGAAGATCTCTTCGTAGATGTCCTGATACCGGTCCCAGTACTGCCGCTCTTCGATGTCGGAGAGGGAGAATTTCCAGTTTTTCTGCTGATTGATGATGCGGTCCACGAGGCGCTCCCGCTGCTCGTCCTTCGAGAGGTGCAGGAAGATCTTCACCATGGGGAAGCCGTTCTGGTAGAGGTATTTCTCCCAGTTCCGGATCTGCTCATACCGCTCCTCCCAGATATCCTTGTCGATGAGCGTCTTTGGCAGGTCCTTTTCCTCCATTTCCTTCTGGAGCAGGCCGTGCACCCGCGTGACGATCACGTCCTCGTAATGGGACCGGTTGAAGATGCCGATGTCCCCCCGCGCGGGCAGGGATTTATTGATGCGCCACATGTAGTCGTGGTCTTTCTCCTCCACGGAGGGCTGCTTGAAGGACACCACGTGCACGCCGCCCGGATTCAGCCGGGAGAAGACGTGATTCACCGTGCCGTCCTTCCCCGCGGCGTCCATGGCCTGCAGCACCACGATGAGGCCCGCCAGATTCTGGGCGTAGAGCTTTTCCTGCCAGTCCTTCATCTCGTCCAGCGCTTTCGGGAAGAGCGTCTCCTTCACGTCCGCCTTCTCCACGTCCGCGTCGCACTTCGTGGGCCAGTCTTTCAGATGGACCTTTTCTCCTTTTTTCACACAATACCGGTCGACGTCGATCTTGTATTCACTTTCCAGACTCATACGAAATCCCGTCCTTTCTTCCTTTCGGAGCATAGATTTTCTTCACCGGCAGAGCGGAGAGGATCTTCTTCGCTTCGCTTTCCGTGATGGAGGCGAACGGCCTGTGGGTGAGGAGCGACAGGAGCCGCCGCCTTTCTTCCTCCGTGCCGCACCGGTTGTAATGGTTCTGCCGGTAGCGGTGGATGAGGATGTCCCGCGCCTCTGCGAACTGGCGGTACGTGCACGGCACGGCGCGGCGCACATCGTCGTAGAGGAGCTCCGGCTTCTCTTTCAGGAGGAGCACGATGCGGCTCCGGGTCTGCCGCTCCTCTTCCGCTTCGCACCGCGCGCAGAGCCGGTCTTTCGCCGGGCAGAGATCCCCGCACCGCGCGCAGGGATGCCACCCGGCGGCGAGCTCGTCTTTCCGCCGGCGGAGCGCGCCGCGCATGAGCTCCTCGATGGGCCCGCGCAGTTCGTCCCGCGCCACGTGGGCATCGGCCCACCGGGAGATCCACGCCTCCTCGCCTTCCGTGAGAGGCGTACGGATCTTCCTCCGGTCATAGAGCGGCGCGAGTCGGTCCACAGGCGACTCCGGCCGGAGGGCGCGCGGCCGCGGCCCGATCTGGACCCGCAGATCCCGGAACTGCGCGCCGTACGGGTCCTCCCGGATGCGGCGGAGGATCTCCGCTTTCCGCATGAGGAGCTCCTGCATCCACACGGAATTGGTCGCGTAGATGCAGAGGAGCGTCCCGTCCCGCCGGGCGATGTACGATTCTTCCGCGAAGACCTCGCCCACGAAGGACGGCCACCGCTGACGGAACAGCCAGAACTGGAACGCGTCATTTCCCCGGAGCACGTCCTGCGCTTCGCGGAGCGCCTCCGACGCCGGCTCCATTTTTCCCGAACGCTTCATGCCGTCCCTCCTTTCTTCCTTCTGTCCTGATTATAGCAGATGCAGGGAACCCCGTTTCACGTGAAACAAAAAAGCGCTTCCCGAAGGAAACGCTGTCAGTCCAGAGCGAGGATGTCCGCTCCTTCGCCGTGAAATTCCGCGGCGGTCATGAGTGTCTGGATGCGGCACCGGCGGAGATACGCGAAGAGCGCCTGCCTCCGGGCGGCGTCGAGCTCGCTCCCGATATCGTCCAGGAGGAGCACTGGATATTCCCCGGTCTCGCGGCGGATGAACTCCGCCTCGGCGAGCTTCATGGCGAGGATGGCCGTGCGCTGCTGCCCCTGCGAGCCGAAGCGCGCGATGTTCCGCCCGTCCAGCTCGAAGAGCAGGTCGTCCCGATGCGGTCCCACGGAGGTGCGGCACAGCCGGGCGTCTTCCTCCCGCACGGCGGCGAGCTTCTCCAGGTACCAGCTCTCGTCGGGCACGCCCTCCCCCTGATTCAGCACGTACCGCACGGCGAGGCGCTCCGCGCCGTCCGTGAGCGCCGCTTCCGTGCCGGCGAGGCATTCGTTCATCCGCTCCACCGCCTGGGCGCGCTTCCTCACGAGGTACGCCGCGCCCGACGCGATCTGCATGTCCCACATGTCGATGTCCGGCGCCGTCCCCCGCATCTGGGCCTGCCGGAGCGCCGCGTTCCTCTGGGACACCGCGCGGGTGTAGCGGAGGAGCTCTTCATAATAGCGGGGACTTACCTGCGACACTTCGAGGTCGAGGAAGCGCCGCCGTTCCTGAGGCGCCCCCTTGATGAGCTGCATCTCGTCCGGCGTGAAAAGCACCGTCCGGAACGTCCCCATGAGATCCTTCCGGCGGAGCTTCGTGTCGTTCATGGAGAAGCGGGCCCCCTCCTTCCGGGAGAGCCGCGCTTTCAGCTGGTGCACCACGCCGCGGAGCGAGAAATCGAGGAGGATCGTCCCCTCGTCTTCGCCGAACCGGATCAGGTCCTCCGTCTGGGCCGTGCGGAACGATTTCCCGATGGACGCGAAATACACCGCCTCGATGAGGTTCGTCTTGCCCGCGCCGTTCCGGCCGGTGAAGATCGTGAGCCCCTCTCCGGGCGCATAGGACGCGTCGTCCCGGTTGCGGATATGGATGAGGCGGAGCGAAACGATCTTCATGACAGGCGGACGATGCGGTACTCGTCCCCGTCGAGAGAGAGCACGTCTCCTTCGCGGAGCTTCTTCCGCTTCTCATGGACGGGCGCGCCGTTCAGGGCCACCCGGTGGCTCTCCAGGTACGGGGCGATCTCCCCGCCCGTGCTGATGATGCCTTCCTTCTTCAGCGCCTGGTCGAGCTGGATATAGTCGGTATGGATCTCGATCGTCTTCATCAGCGGCCTCTCATCGGCGTCACCACATACTGATACGTCTTGTCCTCTTCCTGCTCCACGAGCATCGGACCGTTTCTCAGCAGATGGAGGATCACCGTATCCCCTCTGGAATGCTTCAGGATGTCTTCCACATAGAAGCAGTTGAAAATGATGTGGATGGGCTCGCCGGTGAGCTCCGCCGGGATGGACGCCCGGGACGAGCCGATGGCCTTGTCCTCTTCATAGATGTCGAGGCGGCCGTCTTCGAAATTGAAATTGATCGTCTTATAGCTCATGTCGCGGGAGATCGGCGAGACCATGGCCACCGCATCGCGGAACGCTTTCAGGTCCAGCACCGCCGTGCTGTCGAAGCGCGTGGGGATGACCCGGTGATAGTCCGGGTATTCGCCGTTGATCAGATTGGAAATGAAATAGGTGCTCCCGAAGGAGAACGCCACGTGGCTCTTCGCCCAGGAGATCTTCACCATCTCCTCTTCCCCGGCGGGAAGCATGCGCACCACGTCCGTCATGACGGACGCCGGGACGATCATGCGGCCGGGCTGGTCCGCCGGCACGTCGAGAGTGACTTCCTTCGCGGCGAGGCGGTGCGTGTTTGTCGCCGCCATGGCGAAAGACGAGCCTTTGATTTCAAAGAGGATGCCCGTGAAGAAAGGCTTCTGCTTGTCCGTCGCCGCGGCATACTGGGTGAGATTCACCATGTCCGCCAGCGTCGCCGCCTTGACGGAGCAGCTGCTCGTATTTTCCATGGTCTCCACCATGGGGAAATCGTCGGTGCTGCGGATGGGGAAACGGTACACCGCGTTGCCTGCGCTGAAACGGACGAAGCCTTCGCTCTTGTTCTGCTCCATCACGACCTCTCCTGCGGGCAGGAGGCGGATCATCATCGGGAGCTGCGGCGCCGCGACCACGAGGTCTCCTTCTTCTTCCGTCACGGCCGGACAGGTGGTGCGGATGGCGATGGAGAAATCGTTCGCCTGGAATTCGGCAACGCCTCCCGCAGCATGGATATAAATGCCGTTATTGGTATTGGATGTAATTTTGTTCTGTGCTGCGCGCTGTACGAGATCGAGGGCGCGGGCGAGCTCGTCTTTCTGGAAAATGATTTTCATGGGGTTCTCCTTTGACTGATACTGATGAATGAATAAAAAGTAGTAGTAGCAGCAGTAGAGGCTGTGAATAAGTGAATAACTCTGTGAATAGCCGATATGGCCGGAGATTGTCCGATGGAGCAACTCTGTGAAAAACCGGGTTCCGTTATTCAGGGTTTTCACAGCGCCGGCGGAAGGGCCGGAAATTCACAGGGTATCCACCGGCGAATCACGGTTTTTTTAACAGTTCCCGCAGATGGTCGATGGATTTTTTGAGGGCGCTGTCTTCGGCGAGCGATTTGTCGATTTTCTTGCAGGCCTGCAGGACCGAGGTGTGGTCTTTCTTGTGGAATACGTTCGCGATGGACTGAAATGGTTCGTCCAGCTCCTTGCGGCAGAGGTACATGGCAATCTGCCGCGGGATGACGATGTTCTGCGGCCGGCCGCGGCCGAGGAGCTTCGTCCGGGGCACGTCGTACTCCCGGCATACGGTGTCGATGATGACGTCCATAGTGAGCTCTTTCGTCTGGGTGATGTAGGGATTGTCCCGGAGCACGTCCTTCGTGAGTTCGAGAGTGATGGTCTTCCTGAGAAGGCGCGCGTTGGCCAGCACCGTATTGTAAGCCCCTTCCAGCTCGCGGACGTTCTTGTTGATGTAGCGGGCAATGTATTCCACCGCGTCCTGCGGGAAATCGATATGGTCCTGGATGGCGCGGGACTGCAGGATGGCGCAGCAGATCTCGAAGTCCGGCGGACTGATCTGCACCACGAGGCCGCTCGCGAAGCGCGATTTCAACCGATCTTCCATGGAGCTCAAATTCTCCGGCGTGGTGTCGCTGGTCAGGACGATGTTCTTTTGGCTCTCGAAGAGGACGTTGAACGTATTGAAGAGTTCGAACAGCGAGGATTCCTTATTGCCGAAGAACTGGATGTCGTCCAGGAGGAGCACGTCCACCGTGCGGTATTTCTGGCGGAACTGCTCCTGCTTTTTGTCGCGGATGGCGAGGATCAGCTCATTGAAAAAAGCTTCGCTCGGCATGAGGAGGACTTTTTTATTCTTCGTGTGTTCGTACACGTAGTTCTCGATGGCATGGAGAAGGTGTGTCTTGCCGAGGCCGGACGGGCCGTAGATGAAGAGCGGGTTGAACGACCGGTTATAATCGTCGGCGACGACCTGCTTCGCCACGGCGAGCGCCGCTTCGTAAGCCATGCGGTTGCAGTTGCCGAAAACGAAATTGTCGAACGTATGAGGCGACGTTTTTTTCTTTTCCGGTGCCGGGGCGGCGTCCCTGTCCGACGGGAAGAGGCTGATCTCCCTGCCTTCGGCGGACTTCTTTTCGCGGATGCGGTCCTGGATGCTCGGGAGCTGCGTCTCTTCCACGGATCTCGGCTGGATCTTCGCGAGGTCGATGGGCGGCGCGAGCGGCTCGTCCGCCGGCGCGGAAGCCGGGGTGCCGAAAGGATCGGGCGTCTCGCGCACGGCCGGCGCGTCGGGGAACGGCGCTTCCGGTTCCGAGGCGGCGGCTGGAACAGGTTTCGGCGCAGGGACTGGCGCCGGTACAGGGTTCGGTTCCGGTGCGGCCGGCATGGGAGCCGGGTCCGGCTGGGGGCTGCCGGCGTTTGGATTGAGGAGGATCTCCACCGTGACCGGCGTGCCGGTCTCCGCGGAGAGGACCTGGGTGATGGTGGATTTATAGACGTTCTGCATCCACTGGTACAGATACGGCTTGTTCACCATGATGGTAAAGACGCCCTTCTCGTAGCTGTACGGGAAGGTCTGCGACTGGAACATGGAATAGAACTGGAAGTTGTGTTCCTGCACGTAGGAGAGCAGGTGCTCCCACAGGGAAAATAGGTCCATAAGCGGTCCTTTCTGCCGGAGTCGTCCTCCGGGTGAATAAGGCTGTGAAAAACCTGTGCATAAATGTGAGTTTCAGTGAAGAGCGGAATCTGGGGATTCTTTATTTTTCCCGTATTTATCGGGGATTTCATGCATAGAGAAGATTGTGGATTATCGGTTTTCTCTCTGTGAATAACTTTATTGTACCAGAAATTTTTCACAAAGGAAAATGGCCGGCCCGCGGGGCTGTCCGTCAGGAAAGGCGGAGGGGAACTAAAATGTATTGTGATGCCGGAGCGGCTGTGCTATGCTTTTCCTGCATGGTCCCGGATGGGAACGGCCGGGACCCGTTTGTCTGATGGAAAGGACGGCTGACGATGATCGATTTCTCTGCTTTTCTGGATCTGGAACACGCGCACATCTGCCGGCTCGCCATCCTGCTGGCCATGACCCGGACGGACGAAGAGGAAAAGGAGATGATCCGCCTCTACCGGGAGCAGCACCTGAAAGCGGCGGCGACGACCATCTCCGGGTACAGCATGTCCTTCGAGGAGACCGTCATACGCAACGTGGTCAATCTGTGCCTCAATACGCATCTCATCGACCGGAAGCGGGGCCACGTGCACCCGGTGGCCCACTGCGTGCTGGAAGCGGCGCAGAGCACGCGGGCGGCGGATGCGATCGGACAGAATTTCCGGTTCAAGGCGGCGGCCGTGCGGCGAGGCGACGAATTTTCTCTCTGTTTCTACGGGGATCTGGGGATGCATCCCCTGTCCAGCCACAAGTCCATCGGCGTGGGCTATCAGATCCTCGGCCTGTGAGAAGGCAAAAGAAAAAACGCAGGATGTCCTGCGTTTTTTCTTTTGCGCGGATTCACTCAGTCTTCCGTGTCGGCCGGTTCCGTGTACGGAAAGAGCTCCTCCCTTTCGTCGTCCGTTTCCGCATACAGGTAAGCCGGGCGGCGATGGGTGCGGTTGATGTGAAGCTGAAAGATGTCGAAGCGCTGGTACGCGCCGTAGATGTCGTGGATGCCTTTCGGGGCGATCTCGTTGGCGATGTCGATGTCCGCGTAGGCGATGCCGTCTTCGTTGTCCGTGAGGACTTCCGAGCAGGGCACGCCGGCGGGCGAGGCGATCATGGTCATGGCGTAGGGCTTGTTCTCGTCGGCCAGATGGAGCAGCCATTCCCGGGTCTTCTCGTCTCCTTCGGTCATCTGCATGACGGCGTCTTCATCCAGGACGGCGGAGCAGCAGATGTTGTACACCTTCGACTCGAAGGCGTGGCCGCAGGTGCGGACGCGGAGGCAGTCCTCGTAGTTCGTGGCGGCGCGGAACGTGGGCCAGCAGGCGGGATAGATGGAGATGTGTACCTGCTCGCCCTGCGAGCCCAGGGCGTACCGGGCGAGGGTGTTGGAATTTTCGCCGCAGATGAGCATGCCGATGCGGCCGAGCGCCGTCTCGTGGGTCGTGAGGGACGAGCCGTCCCCGAAGGACCACACGAGCTTCTCGCCCCACGTGGGCAGGATCTTCCGATGATGGCCGATGAGATTGCCTTCGTCGTCGAAGAGCAGGCTCGTGTTCCACATGGTGCCGAAATTCACGGTGCTCTTTTCGCAGACGCCCACGGAGAGATAGACGCCGTTGTCCCGGGCGATCTGCTGAAGCCGGGCGAAAGCCGGGCCGGGCACTTCCACCGCATTCTCATAGAGGCGCTTGAAGAGCGGATGCTGGTCCACCGGCGGCAGGAACAGGCACCAGTACGGGAAGGTCGGGACGAACGACTCGGGGAAGACCACGAGCTTCGCGCCGTTGGCCGCGGCTTCTTTCACTTTGTCCGCGATCTTTTCGATGGTGGCGTCCCGGTCGAGGAAGATCGGCGCGGTCTGGACGGCGGCCGCTCTGAATTTCGGATAGACGTCGCCTGCAAATTTCTTTTCTTCCATGGAAAATTCCTCCTTATCAAATGCTCTGCATGTGCAGAGAAATCACAAACGGATCAGGGAATGAGACCGAGCATCTGCCAGTACGGGACGCTCGCCGTGAGCGCGAGGATGCTCACGATGTGGAACGTGAGGCAGAACGGCACGAGCTTCGCGTGGTCGAGCTTCTCGTCCCCGCCGGCGGAATTGAACGCCGCGAGGAAGTTCACGTTCTGATACTTGGTGAAATACGGATAGACCACGCAGTACGCGCACATGGCGGCGACCCACGGGCTCATGCCCGCGTCGATGCAGAACGGGGACAGCACCACGATGAAGAGCGCGTAGCACGTCGTCATGTCCACAATGATGAAACGGGCGATGAGCGCCGCTGCGCCTACGGTGAAGACGAAGAGATAGGGATTGCTGATGAGGGCCGACATGGGACCGCCGAACGTCGCGCCGAGCCATTTGTCGATGCCCGTCGTGGTGATGGCGTTCGCCAGATTGATCGCGCCGCCCATGAAGCAGATCACGTTCCAGCTGATGCGCTGATTGAAATCGGCCACCTTCACGACGCCCAGAGCGAGCAGCACGCACAGGCCGCCGATGGCGGTGATGGCTGCGGGGACGGAGAGCACCTGCTCGAGCACCCAGAAGAAGACGCACACCAGGAGTACCGCGAGGGTGAGCTTCTCGTCCCGGTTCATCGGGCCGAGGCCGTCTGCCATGGCGCGGATGTCTTCTTTCGTGACCTTCGGCGCGTGCTCCGGCGTGTAGTGGAACTGGATGAGCAGGAAGCCCGCCACGGCGCTGATGAGGAGCCACGGCACCGAGGCGATGAGCCAGAAGGTCCAGGTGAACTGTTCCTGCACGGCGGCCGGGAAGAGGCCGAGGATGATGTAGGCGAAGAACGACGCGGAGAGGAACGCCTGGCTGAGCTGGTTATAGCCGAGGTACATGGAGGACCAGAGGCCCGCCATGCCTTTCGACCGGTGCTGGTAAACGAGCTTCTCTCCGATGTCCGTCGCCATGGCGCCCACGATGGACACCTTGACGATGGTGGACGGGATGAAAGGGCCGATGAAGAGGCCTGACCCCATGAGGGCGAGCGACTGGCCGCGGAACGTGGGCGGCGCGATGCTCATGACCTTGAGCGCCACCCGCGCGAGGAGCCCGCTCTTCGAGACGGCCACGCTAATGCCCATGGCCGCGATGAGGAGCCACACCGTCGAGCTGGAGAAGCTGCCGAACGCCGACTGGAACGGCATAATGCCGAGCAGTACCCACGTGGAGCACATCACGAAGATGCACACGAAGTCCGGCACCGCGTTCGTCATCCAGTTCACGATGGCCCAGGCGAGCAGGCCGAGCACCCACATGGCGGGCTGGCCGAGCCCTTCCGGCGCGGGACAGAATCCGATGGCCAGCCCCAGCGCGACGGCCGCCGCTTCCGAGAGCAGCTTCTTTCTTGTTTCGTTTTCCAAAAGATCCACCTCCTGATAAGGAAAATAAAAAGACAGCATACCGAAAGATCCCGCCCATGGGATTTTGCTGATATGCTGTCAAAAATTTGTCTGAATGAAAATGGATTTGCTGTGATGCTGTATGTGATTTTCTATATGAAATATAACATGAGAAGCCCGGTCCTTCAAGATGATATAGTTCGGCTGCATGGGGTATCTTAGGAATAAGACGGGCATAAGAAGAAATAATTTTTATATTATTTTATCTGATGTCTAATACCAAAATTAGAAAAATGAGAAACGGGCGCGGGCAGCAAAAAGCCCGGAGACAGGCTCCGGGCCATGGTGCGCCCAATGTGATTCGAACACACGACACACGGTTTAGGAAACCGCTGCTCTATCCAGCTGAGCTATGGACGCATGAAGGAAAGATTCCGTTCCTCAGTATATCACATCCCCGCCGCGCGGGGAATGCGTCTCATTTCCGGCCGTCGTTTTTCGAGAGGAGTTTCTGGAGCTTCCCGAGGAAGCCGGCGGATTTCTTTTCTTCTTTCGGCGGCGGAGGCGGCGCTTCTTCCTTCGGCGCCGCTTTTTTCACGGGCGGCGGGACGAAAGGCGGCGGCGCGGTGAAGGTGGGGAGCCGCAGCACCGGCGGCACGGGCGGCGTCACCTTCCGGTGGATGAGGAAAGACGCCGACGGCTGACTGTCCGTCTTCTCCAGTTCGTCCTTCGGGTCCGCCAGGTATCGGTAGGCCGTGGACGTGGGGTCCGGCGCGTTGCGCTGGGGCAGGTACTTCACGTGGCTGAATTCGACGCCGGACAGGCGCTCCACGAGGATGTCCCCCATCACCTGCGGCGAGAAATAAGAGAAAGGCAGGCGCGGGGCCATGCGCGCGATGGACGTGAGGAACGCGGACTTCACGCCCCGGTCCGTGAGGGAGAGTTCCGTGCGGAGCTGGTTCATGAGGATGATGATGCCCTTCTGCGTGGGAAAGAGCTTGCCGTACCGCACGAGGGTGTTGTGGTTCTCCATGCCGGACATGTCCAGGAAGAAGACCAGGTACAGGTAGGCCAGCGCCTCTTCGTTCTTCTGCGCGCGGAGGTAGAAATTGGAAATGCGGAAATAGAGATTGCGCAGCTTCGTCCATTCGCCGGCCATCACCAGGAGGGCGCTCTTCTGCTGGAACGCGCATTTCAGGATGTCCGACGCCGTGCAGGACGCATGCTTCGCAGTGAGCGTGCGCTGCGCCTCGCCGATCTCCCCTTCGGAGAAGCCATAGTTGCACCGCGCGTTCAACACGTACGCCATGTGGTGGGCGATCTCCTGATTGCCGTCGGCGGTGGCCACGTAGACCTTCGGCACGGCATGGGCGTATTCTGTTTCAGGGATGTCTCGGATGACCCGGCGCACCAGTTCGGAGTGGGTGCCTTCCGTCTCGAGTCCATGGGCGGCAAGAAAATGTACCAGCGCTTTGTCCGGCAGCATATTCACCGTTTCCTGGGGCCGGCTGTGGCGGACCCATCCCTCTTCGCACAGGGCGCGGATCCGTTCGTCCGCGTCTGCGCCGTACAGATCCTGCTGGTATTTCGGCACCGACGTATGCACGGGTTTGCCGTTGAAATAGTCCAGAACCAGGATATCCCGAATGGACAGACTCATACATTTCCTCTTTCTGAAAAATGGTTCATCTTTTAGTATAACGTGCGGCGGCTGTTTTGTGTAGTGGGCGGCCCTCCGCCCGCCGGCGGGCGAAATGGCGGAAAATTTCTTTTTTCACTTTCTATTTATTTTTTATTTTTGTAAAATATAGGCAGAGAAACAATTTGCCGGCTAAGGATGCTGGCGGTCATTTTTTCCAACGCGAGGTCTCTTATGGAATACTGGAAACGGCTCGTCTACATCATCGCCGCCATCCAGATCGGCACGGGGATCACCATCATCGGCGTGGTCTCCTTCATCCCCCTGTTCCTCACATCCGAGCTGGGCGTGCACGATCCGGGCGAGGCGGCCTTCTGGTCCGGCCTCATCTCCGGCGTGACGCCCTTCTTCGTGGCGTTCGCCACGCCGGTGTGGACACTCCAGGCGCAGAAATACGGGGAGAAGGCGGCCCTCTCGGGCATCCTCTTCCTGCTGTCCCTCATCGTCTTTGCCAATACATTCGTCCAGACGCCGATGCAGTTCCTCGTCCTGCGCATGCTCCAGGGCATGACCGGCGGCTTCGTGGCCATCGGCATGGCGCTCGTCATGAACATCACGCCGAAGGAGAAGCTCCCCTGGGCGATGGGCGTCTTTCAGGCGTCCATGGTGTCGGGCATCATGTTCGGCCCGCTCGCCGGCGGCATGATCGCGGACATGTTCGGCTACCGCATGCCCTTCCTCGTCTTCGCCGCCCTGTCCCTCGCGTGCCTCGTCATCACGCTGAAATACATCCCGAAGCACGCCGGGCCGGATGCGCCGAAGAAGCGTGAGCCTTTCCTGAAGCAGCTCTCCCTCTTCATCCACAATCCGGTGGTGCGCCTCATGATCATGCTGCAGTTCCTGTGCAACTTCGGCATGACCGGCATCGGCCCTATCCTGCCGCTCTACATCCAGCGCATGATGGGCGGCGACGCCATGGCGGTGGCTACCATCGTGGGCATCATCATCTTCGCCGCGGGCGGCATGAGCGTGTGCGCCTCCCTCCTGGTGCCGCGCTTCACGGAGCACTTCCACATGCCGAAGATCATCGCCGTAGCGACGCTCCTCACGGGCGTGAACTTCATCCTCCAATACCTCATGCCCACCGTGACGACCCTCGGCATCATGCGCGGGCTCACGGGCATCACCCTCGGCTTCGTCATGCCCATCGCGAATACGATCATCGCCTCGGCGGTCACGTCCGAGCAGCGCGGCATGGTGGTGGGCTTCGCGGCGAGCTTCTCCATCATGGGGAACGTGGCCGGCCCGGTGGCATCCGGGGCGATCGCCATGCATTTCGGCTACGCGTCCGTCTTCTGGACGACGGCGGTGTGCTTCTTCATCTCCGCGGCGCTCATCTACCAGCGGCGGAAGCTCATCATGGCGGACCTCGCCGTGGGGAAATCGAGATGACCCCGCGCGCCGTCTCTTGACACGGCGTTTTCCTCATGCTATGATGAGTCCATCCAATTTCATAATCCATTCATCAAGAGCGTCGGAGGGACTGGCCCAGGGAAGACGCGGCAACCCCATTGGAAGGTGCCAAATCCAGCGAGATATCTCGGAAGATGAGTCAAACGCACATGATTTCCTGTCTTTCGGGCAGGAATTTTTTTTATCCACCGCCCGGACCCATCACGGAAATCCAGTCATCTTGGTGAAAGGGGAAAACAAGGAGGTCATCATCATGAAATGGAAGAAACTGTTCATCACGCTCTGCGCCGCGGCGGCTGTCGCGGGCGCCGTCGCCGGCTGCGGCGGGGACTCCGCGAAGAGCGAAGCCGCGGCGGACAGCGGCAAGAAAGAGATCATCGTGGGCATCAACCCGGGCTACAGCGAGAAGATCCTCGAATTCGTCCAGGAGCGGGCGAAGAAGAACGGCCTGGATATCAAGATCCAGACCTTCTCCGACTACGTCACGCCGGACCTGGCGCTCGCGGGGGGCGACATCGACCTGAACGTCATCCAGCACAAGCCCTTCCTCGACGCGTTCAATGAGAAGAACGGCATGAACCTCATCTCCATCGGCAATACGTACCTCGCTCCGCTCCGCCTCTATTCCTACAAGGTGAAGAGCGTGGCCGAGCTGCCGGAAGGCGCGACCATCGCCATCCCGAACGATCCGTCCAACGGCGCGCGGGCGCTGCTCCTTCTGGAGAAACAGGGCATGATCAAGCTGAAAGAGGGCGTGGACCCGCTGAAAGCCATCCCGCAGGACATCGGGGAGAACCCGAAGAATTTCAACATCATCGAGCTGGAAGCGCCGCAGCTGCCCCGCTCCCTCGATGACACCGACGCTTCCGTGGTCAATGCGGGCTTCGCCAGCGACGCGGGCCTGAAGCAGGAATTCGCCATCGCCGTGGAAGACGATACGAGCCCCTACGTGAACATCGTGGCCGCCCGTGCGGAGGACAAGGACAATCCGCTCTACCAGCAGTTCGTGAAGGAATTCCAGACCGAAGAAGTCCGCCAGTTCATCATCGACACCTGCAAAGGCGCGCTGGTGCCCGGATTCTGATGAGAAAGGCATAAAAAGAAAGACCGGAGAAAAGATTCCGGTCTTTTTTTGTGTCCGTTTCCGGGCGGTCAGAAATGGTACCGCGTGGAGACCATCCACGTGTCGCCCGTGTCGTCCCCGTCGTCCGATTCCTGCGCGAAGGCGTACTCCCCGTGCATGTCGATGTTTTTGCCCGTGACGAGCGTCGCCGTGGCGAGCCAGAAATGGCCGCTCTTCATGAAGATTTCGTCGTCGATGTCGAGGCCGGTCATGTTCTTGTGGTAGAGTCCGGCGTCCACGTCGTAGTAGCCCACGTCCGCGCGGAAGGACCAGCGCTTCTTCAGCTCCGCCCGGCCGTAGCCGACACCCGCCGCCCAGACGGAAGGATCGCCCGCGGCGTCCGCATCGCGGTAGTAGTCGCCGAAGAGGCGGAACCCGCCCACAGGCACGAGCGCGGAGAGGCCGTACACCTGCGACTGGCCGCGGAAGCCGCTCTCCGCCGTGAAGGACGAGGTCTGCCAGTAGGTGAGGCCGAGGGAGGCCGCGCCGAATTCGGCCTGCGCTTTCGCATAGAAGGCTTCCGCATCGCCGAAGGCGTCTCCGTCGGGCACCGCGGCATAGCGGGCGCCGTCGGTCAGGCTGTAGCCCCCGCGGTCCGCGTCGGAGAAGCGGCCGAAGCCCACCTGCACTTCGTACCGCCCGCCGAAGGGCACGCGCAGCTCCGCGCCGTCGAAGGCGTTCCCGTAGAGCCAGTTGTCCTGCGTACCCAGGTCCAGCTCGTACCGGCCGAGGGTGAGCGCCGCCGGGCCGAAAGCGTGGCGCGCGTAGATCCGGTCCATGAATACGTCTCCGCTGTCCCCGCTCTCGAAATCGATGTCGCCCGTGGTGAAGCGCCCGGTGACGGTGGTGCGGTCGTTCACCGCCGCCTCGGCGGTGAGGCGGAGCCGGCCCGTATTCACTTCATTGTCTCCGTTGTCCTTGCGCTCCGTCCATTTCTGATGGGCCGTGCGCAGTTCTCCGCGCCACGCGATGTGCCCCGCCTGCCGCTCCAGATTCGCCACGCGCAGGCCGAGCGTCTCCAGCTCCGGCGCGTATTCTTCGGCGAGGCGGTCCACCTTCGCCCGCTCATCCGGGGTGAGACGGTCTTCCTTCGCGAGGAGCCGCGCGGTGATCTGCGCCATCTCGTACCGCGTGACCGGCGCCTCCCCGCGGAACGTCCCATCCGGGTAGCCCTCCACGAGCCCCGCGTCCGCGAGCTCCGCCACCGACTGGTAGGCCCAGTCCGAAGGGGCCACGTCGGAGAAGGGATTCGCCGCCGCCGCGCCGCCCGCGAGAAGTCCCGCCACGGCCGCGCCCATCCAAAGGTATTTCCTCATAGTCTCTCTCCTGTCTCTCTGCTTTCCGCGGCGCTTCTCCGCCGCGTCCCGCCCGCCGCCGGAAAACGGATTCCACAGCTCCCGCGGCGGGACATGTCCCCTGTATCGTATCCTATCTATCTCCCCTTTGGCAAGAGAGAAGCGGAGAAAAAGAGCCGTCCGCCTGTCTGCGGACACTGAAAAAGCAGGCCCTCCGGAGAAGGTCTGCTTTCTTTTTTACCGGGCGAGCGACGGGATGACGCTGCCGCCGTGAGGGAGGATATTCACCGTGGGTGCGCCGATGCCGGCCGCTGCGCACTGCGCTCTGGCCATGGCCCAGGTGTCCTCCACGGTCTCCGCGGGGATCTGGCCGGTCTTCCGCACGAGGTCGAAATTCTCTTTCCGCGTCACCATGTAGATGGTGTATTTGTGGGCGAGGCAGAAGAGATTGAACGCCGCGAAGAAGGGAATGGTGAACTGCTCCCGCAGGGCCCGTTCCATGTCGGCTTCGCTCTCGAAGCGGAAACTTTCCATGAAGGCCGGCGGGTCCATGATCTCCGGGGATTCCACGATGGCGATGATGATGCCGCCGGGCTTCGTGGTCTCCGCCGCGGCGTCGTAGAATTTGCAGCCCTGATAGAGATTCACGTCTTTCGGATAGCCGCCGGCGCAGCCGAAGGTCACGTCCGCTCGCGCGGGGTAGGTCACTTTCTGGATGCGCGCCACTTCGCGCACGCCGTCCATCCACGCTTCGTGCGGGTCGCCGCCCACCAGACGGCAGATCTGCCCTTCGTCATTCACCACGGAATGGACGAGGAAGCACGGGCGGACCATGTCGCACGCTTCCTGCATGTCGTCGCTCACGGGGTTGCCGTCCAGCACGGCCGCGCGGGTGGCGGGATTTACGCCGCCGCCGAAGTGGTCCGCCAGGGCGTGGCAGTGGTTCTTCTGGATGGAGTCCCACCCGGCCACGCCGGGGAGGATCATTTTCCGGCCGGCGCTGTAGCCCGCGAAGAGGTGCGTGGTGATGCCGTCCACGAGGATGACCTTGTCCGCCTCCACCACGCGGCGGTTCAGCTCCACCGGGGTGCCGCGGGAGGTGGTGCCCACGAGGACGAGGTTCGCCCTGTCCCGGCTGTCATGCTGGTAGAGCCGGATGCGGCGTGCCACTTCTTCGCCGACGACGCGCACGTCTTCTTCCGGGGTGTGTTTGCGGTGGGTGCCCTGGGCGAAGAGGATGGAAATGTCTCCGTCCGGCACGCCGCCCCGGTTCAGCTCGTTCACGATGTGGATGACGAACTGATCGGAATGGTTCCACGCGCGGGTGATGTCCGCGCAGACGATGCACACCTTGTCGCCGGGCGCGACCAGATCCGCGAGAGGCGCGGTGCCGGCAGGATGGCGGAGGCAGCGGAGCGCCGCTTCTTCCACGTCCACGGCGGGCGCGGGGTTGCCCTCGATGATGGAAAGGATCTGTTCTTCCGGGATGGCCACGGTCTGCGTGCCCATGCCGTAGCCGAATGTGATTGTTTTCTGTGCCATGATGCCTCCCATGGGAAATCTCTGAAAATCGTCCCCATTATAGCAGAAAAAGGCCCTGATGCCAGAGCCTCTTTGCCGGATTTTCTGTTTATTTGTCTTCCGCGAGCGTCGGGACGATGGACGCGCAGTGGGGCATGATGTTGATGGTGTAGTCGGTCTTTCCTTCGGCGGCGAGCTGCTTCTGCGCGAGCTCCCACGCTTCTTCCACGGTCGCCACGGGGATCTGGCCGGTCTTCTTCGTCATTTCCAGATTTTCCTTTTTCGTGACGAGGTAGATGGTGTACTTGTGGCTCATGCAGAAGAGGTTGAACGCCACGAAGAAGGGAATGGTGAAGTTTTCCCGGAGGGCGCGCTCCATGTCTTCTTCCGTGTCGTACTGGAAGCTGCCCATGTATTCCGCCGGTTCGAGGATGTCCCGCGCTTCCATGATGGCGATGATGATGCCGCCGGGCTTCGTGGCCGCGTCCGCCGGGTCGTAGCATTTGCAGCCCTGGTAGAGGGAGACGTCCTTCGGGTAGCCGCCGGCGCAGGCGAAGCTCACGTCCGCCTTCTGCTTGAAGGGCACTTTCTGGATGCGGTACACTTCCTTCGTCCCTTCGAGCCACGCTTCGTAGGGGTCGCCGCCCACCATGCGGCAGATCTGGCCGTCCGCATTCACCACGGAATGGACGAGGAAGCACGGCGCGAGCATGTCGCACGCTTCCTGCATGTCGTCGCTCACGGGGTTGTTCTCCAGCACGGTGGAGCGGGTCGCCGGATTGATGCCGCCGCCGAACTGGTCCGCGAGCGCGTGGCAGTGGTTGATCTGGATGGTGTCCCAGCCGGCCACGCCGGGGAGGATGAGCTTGCGGCCGCCGCCGTATCCTGCGAAGAGGTGCGTGGTGATGCCGTTCACGAGGATGATCTTGTCCGCCGCGGCGACGCGCTTGTCGATCCACACGGGGGTGCCGAGCTTCGTGGTGCCCACGAGGGTGAGGCCGTCCTTATTGCGGCTGTCGTGCTGGTAGAGCCGGATGCGGCGCGCCACTTCTTCGCCGACGACGCGCACGTCTTCTTCCGGGGTCTGGGCGCGGTGCGTGCCCTGCGCGAAGACGATGTACATATCCTCGTCGGGGATGCCCGCCCGGTTCAGCTCGTTCACGATGTGGATGACGAACTGGTCGGAATGGTTCCACGTGCGGGTGACGTCCGCGCAGACGATGCACACTTTGTCGCCGGGTTTTACGACTTCCGCGAGAGGAGCCGAGCCGATGGGATGGCGCATGCAGTCGAGCGTCGCCGCTTCCACGTCCACGGCGGGCGTCGCGTTGCCTTCGATCACGTCGGAGATGTGCTCTTCCGGGAGCATGACCGACTGATACCCTGTACCAAAACCAAATTTGAATTCTTTCAATGCCATAATGGCCCGCCTCCTTTGCTGCGGCGCGGGTGCGCCTGCATTTTTCTGTGTATTTTTTTATTATATCATGCATGACGGTCCGCTGTCCTGCCGCCGCGCCGGTCATGGTACAATGAAACGGAAAGGAGGCGCTCATGATCGAAGCCATCTATCAGCGGCGGAGCATCCGCTGGTTTCAGGACCGGCCCATCCCGGAGGCGGCGCTCCGGGAGATCCTCCGCGCGGGGCGGCAGGCCCCTTCGCCGAAGAACCGCCAGCCCTGGCATTTCATCGTCGTGTCTGGCGCGTCAAAGACGGGCATGCTCGCCGCCATGGAGGAAGGCCTCTGCCGGGCGGAGCGGGGCGAAGGCCTCCTCGCGCCCCGGCCGGGCTATGTGGAGAACGCCCGCTTCACCCTGCGCGCCATGAGCGAAGCGCCGGTGACGGTCTTCGTGATGAATCCGGAAGGCCGCCCGCTCCGCGCGGACTGGAGTGCCGCGGAGAAGGTGCACGAGCTGAGCGACATGCAGGCTATCGGCGCGGCCGCGGAAAATATGGCGCTCGCCGCGGCGGACCTCGGCATCGGGAGCCTGTGGAACGGCAACATTTTCTTCGCCTATGACGAGCTCCGGCGGTGGCTCTGCGCGGAGGGAGAGCTGGCGCTCGCCCTGTCCCTCGGCTACAGCGCCCAGTCGCCCTCGCTCCGGCAGATGCCGCGGAAGCCGCTCGAATCCCTCGTCACGTATCGTTCCTGAAAGGAGACTCCATGGAAAAGATCCTCGTCAGCGCCTGCCTCCTCGGCGTCTGCTGCAAGTACGACGGCGGGCACAACCGCAGCGAAGCGGTCCTCGCTTTCCTCGAAGGGAAAAACTATATCCCCGTCTGCCCGGAACGCCTCGTCCTCCCCGCGCCGCGTCCGCCGGTGGAGCTCCGGGGCGGCCGCGTGGTCACGGCAGACGGCGCGGACCGCACCGCGCTCTATGAGAAGGGCGTGGCGGAGACGCTCGCCCGCCTCGAAGGCGAACCCATCGCGCTGGCCATCCTCAAGGCGCGGAGCCCCACGTGCGGCGCGGGCACGGTGTACGACGGCACCTTCACCCATACCCGCGTGCCCGGAGACGGCCTGCTCGCCCGCGCGCTCAGGGCCCGGGGCATCCCCGTATGGACCGAGGAGGATGTCGAGCAGGCGCCCGCCCGGCGGGACCCGTGAGCCCATTCCGCGCACGCAAAAACGCCGCCCCTTCCAGGACGACGTTTTCCTTTCACCACACGGGTTCTCCGCTTTCCTCTTTGTCCAGCTGGCCGCTGAGCACGCGCTGCTCTTCCTCGCTGCACAGGAGGAGCGCCGCCATGCCGACGCCCAGCCCGTCGGCGATGTCGAGGAGCGTCGCGATGGAGAGACCGCTGTTGTACTTGCCCCGCTCGATCTTACTCAGCGTGCTCTTGCTGATGGCGATCTTCCGGGCGAACGCTTCCTGCGAGAATCCCTCGATGGTGCGGTAGTAGGCGATCTTCGCGCCGATCTGCCGGTAGATCAGTATGCGCCTGGCGTCCACTGCGTTCCCTCCTTTCCTGTATTTATAAGTATCTCACATTTCCGCGGCCCTCATCTCGCCCGGATAGGGTGGATATCCGTCCGAATGGTGCGCACAGGCGGAATCATGAGAAATGATGCACGGGAGAGCACTTTCGGTTCCATTAGCCGATATCTTTTGACATCCTGACTCTATTCTATAGTCATTACATTGAACTGTAAAGGGCGGACAGCAAAAAACAGCACCTCTCATGAGATGCTGTTTCTTTTTTTGTCAGCGGGCGAGCGCTTCGAGTTCGCGCAGATCGCGGCACACGCTGTCCAGCGCCTCCTGCGCGAGGGCCGACGTCTCCCGGAGCCGGTCCGCCGCCTGGGCGAGCTCCGCTTCCGGGGCGATCCCGCGCTCCGCTTCGCCGGCGATCTGCTTCAGCGCGTTCTCCGTGAGTTTCTGCGCGCGGATCGCGAGCGGCGCGTCTTCATAGAGCACGCGGCGCAGCTCTGCCGTGCGGGGCGTTTCGGTGAAATCCGTCCGCCAGCCGAGCCGCTCCGCCAGCACCGCCGCCGTGCCCGCTTTCCGCCGGCCCGCCGCGACGAGCGCCGCCAGCGCGTCCAGTTCTTTTTCGTCCATGGGTCCTCCTCTGTGATGCCGGGCAGCGGCCCGGCGCGTCCTGCGCTCTTACGGATGCGTCCGCAGGAGCCGCCCTTCCTTGCCGGTCATATGCTCCACGGTGATCTCGAGCACGGTCACGCCGGCGATGTATTTCCGGATATACGCCGCCCGTTCCGGCGGAGCGTCCTTCACGAACCGTGCGGCCAGCGCGTCGAGCAGGCCCGTCATGGCCGCCGGGTCCTCGATGAGCCGCGCCCGGCCGAAGAGGATGACGCTCCGGTAGGCCGTGCTGTATTCCTCCGGCACGACTTCGTCCTCGTCGATGACGCAGAACGACACCTTGTCCGACCGGCGCACGGCGTCGATCTTGTGGCCTTCCTTCGCGCAGTGGATGTAGATTTTTTCTCCGTCGTAAAAATAATTCACGGGCACCGCATAGGGATAGCCGTCGTCGCCGGACACGGCGAGCACGCCTTCTTTCCCGCGGCGGAGCGCCGCCCGGCACGCCTCGTCCGTCATCTGCTGTCCTTTCCGTCTCATGGGCCGAAACATGGGCATCCTTCCTTTCTGTGTGATTTCTTCTGATTATACCATGGGCGGCGCACGAAAAAAGAGCAGGCGTTTCCGCGCTGCTCTTTCCTTTTCATCTGTGTCTTACAATGTACCGGCGAGCGTCTTGAGATACGCGGCGAAAGCCGGACCCAGGTCGGGCCGGCGCAGGGCGTATTCCACGGTCGCTTCGAGGAAGCCTTCCTTGCTGCCCACGTCGTACCGGCGGCCTTCGAAGGCATAGGCGTAGACGTTCTCATTGTGCGCCATCACGCGGAGCGCGTCGGTGAGCTGCACCTCGCCGCCCTTGCCGGGCTTCGTCTCTTCCAGGATGGGGAAGACGTCCGGCGTGATGACGTAGCGGCCCAGCACGGCCATGCGGCTCGGCGCTTCGGAGACGGCGGGCTTCTCCACCATGTCTTCCACTTTCATGAGGCGCGGGTCTGTCAGGATATCGCCTTTCACGATGCCGTACGAGGAGACCGCCTCCGGCGCCACTTCCTGACAGCCGAGGACCGTCGCTCCGGTCTGCTCGTATACGTCGATGAGCTGCGCCAGCGCGGGCTTGCCTTCGTTGTAGACCACATCGTCCCCGAGAATGACCGCGAAGGGTTCGTGATCCATGAAGGTCTTCGCGCAGAGGATGGCGTCGCCCAGCCCGCGCATGTGCTTCTGGCGCACGTAATGCACGGTGATCTCGGAGATCTTCTGGATCTCTTTCAGGAGGTCCATCTTGCCGTGTTCGTAGAGATGGGACTCCAGCTCCGGGGACGAGTCGAAGTGGTCCTCGATGGCGCGCTTCGCGTGGCCGCTGATGATGAGGATCTCCTCGATGCCGCTGGCGAGGATCTCTTCCACGATGTACTGAATGGTGGGCTTGTCCACGATGGGGAGCATTTCCTTCGGCATGGCCTTCGTCGCCGGGAGGAAGCGCGTGCCGAATCCCGCTGCAGGGATGACTGCTTTTCTGATGTGCTGCATAGAATCTCCTTTTCCGGATGGATTTCCTTCTACTATACCCGATTTGCCGCTCCGGTTCAATGAACGTTTATTTCCTATAGTATATGCTTATCCGCGAGGGAGGCCGGAGCAGGCAATAAAAAATCCGCCGGCCGCACCGACGGATTCTTTCTGGTGACCCCAGAGGGATTCGAACCCCCGACACCTTGATTCGTAGTCAAGTGCTCTATCCAGACTGAGCTATGGAGCCATATTGGCAGGGGCAGAGGGACTCAAACCCCCAACCTACAGTTTTGGAGACTGTTGCTCTATCAATTGCGCTATGCCCCTGCGCCTCGGTCACACCTCACATGTGACTTGTATATCATAGCAGAGTTTCTCTAATTTGGCAAGGGCTTTTGGCGGAAACGGGAAAAATTTTCCGCCTGCGCGGGACAACGTCATTTCCCCACGCAGAAATTGCGGAAAATGGACGCGATGAGCTCGTCGTCCACGGTGTCGCCGGTGATCTCCCCGAGGGTGTGCCAGCTTTCCGTGAGGTCCACGGCGATGCAATCCGCGGGCATGCCGAGGCCGCAGGCGGAGAGGGCGCGCTCCACGGCGAGGAGGGCTTTCCGCACGAGCTCCACGTGGCGCAGGTTCGTCAGGAAGAGCGCCCGGCCGGATTCCGCGTCCTGCGATTCCGTGAGGCGGCTGAGGGCCTCTTCCAGATCGCTGAGGCCGCTGCCGTACTGTGCGGAGAGGGAGATGACCGGCACGTCTCCGGCGAGCGCCCGCACGGCGTCTTCGCTGATTTCCTGCGGCAGGTCGTATTTATTGAGGATGACGATGGCCTGCCGCCCCCGGATGGAGGCGAGGAGCTGCCGGTCTTCGTCGGCCATGGGACGGGAGCCGTCCAGCACGGCGAGGATGAGGTCCGCCCGCTGCATGGACTGCTTCGTCCGCTCGATGCCGATCTTCTCTACCTGATTGTCCGTATGGCGCAGGCCCGCCGTGTCCATGAGGACCAGCGGCACGCTGCCGATGCGGATGGATTCTTCGATGGTGTCCCGCGTGGTGCCGGGGATGTCCGTCACGATGGCCCGGTCTTCCTGCAGGAGCGCGTTGAGCAGGCTGGACTTGCCCGCGTTCGGCCGGCCTACGATGGCCGTGCGGAGCCCTTCCCGGATGATGCGGCCCCGCTCGGACCGGGCGAGCAGCTCTTCCATGGGGCCTTTGATGGCGCGGAGCCCGCTCTGGATCTCGTCCCGCGTGAGGTCTTCGATGTCCTCTTCCGGGTAGTCGATGGTCACTTCGAGCTTCGTGATGAGGTCTTTCAGCTGGTCCCGCACGCCGTGCACGTACCGGGAGAGCGCGCCGGACAGGTGGCTCTCCGCCTGCGTGAGGGCCGCGCTGCCCCGGGCGGTGATGATGTCCATGACCGCCTCCGCCTGCGTGAGGTCGATGCGCCCGTTGAGGAAGGCGCGCTTCGTGAATTCGCCCCGGTCCGCGAGCACGGCGCCCGCTTCGAGGACGAGGGTGAGCGTCTCCCGGAGGGCTTCCATGCTGCCGTGGATCTGGAGCTCCACCACGTCTTCGCCCGTGTAGGAATGGGGGCCCTTCATATATACGCCGAGACCTTCGTCCACGGCGCGGGTCCCGTCCACGACGTGCCCGTAGTACATCCGCCACGGTTCGGCCGCGCGGAAGGACGGGCAGCGCTTCATGCGGAAGACGCGGCTCCCCACGTCGGCCGCTTCGCTGCCGCTGATACGGATGATGCCCACGCCTCCTTCCCCGGGCGCGGTGGCGATGGCGGCGATGGTCGTTTCTTCGTACATGGCTCCTCCTTGTGAAATCGTGCTGTGTTTTCCTTATTATACGATACGGGCGGGGGAATATCTAACGTCCCTGCCTGCCGGCGGGCAGCAAAAAAACGCAGACCCCTGCAGGCATCCGCGTTTCTTTTCTTTTTTTATACAGAGTGCGCCGTCATTTGTAGAGATGAAACGGCTCCCGGAGAAATCCCAGATCCCGCGCGCGGTAGAGGTAACGCGCCGCCGCCGAGGAATAGGGCCGCCACTTGCGGCATTTTTTCTCCACCGCTGCCGCGCTCCGGTCCGGGCTTTTGTAGAGCCACTGCCACGCCTGCAGAAAGGCCGCGTCCTCCACGGGCAGGATGTCCGGCCGGTCCAGCACGAAGAGGAGCACCATCTTCGCCGTCCACGAGCCGACGCCCCGGAAGGCGGTGAGAGTCCGCTTCACTTCTTCGTCCGTCATGGCGGGCAGAGCGGACAGGTCGAGCGCGCCGCTCCGAACGGCTTCGGTGAGGTCCAGAAGATACGACGCCTTCCGCCGGGAAACGCCGGCCGCGCGCAGGTCGTCTTCGGTGAGGCGGGCCATGGCCTCCGGCGCGACCGCGCCGCCGCAGAGCGCCTCCACCCGCCCGTAGATGGTCCAGCCCGCGCGGATGGAGAGCATCTGCTCGATGATTTCATGGACGAGAAACGCGTAAGGTTCCCGGTCCGTGTCATACGTGAGCGGGCCGATGCGGCGGATGACTTTCGCGAGCCGCCGGTCCCGCTCCATGAGATGCCGGATGGCCGGCGACGTGTCGGTGAGCGTCTTCTTCATGGGTTCTCCCTTTCTGTGCACGGAAAAACGCGGACAGGCCTGCCGTCCGCGTTTCTTTTTATTCTTCGCCTTTCACCTTGCCGGAGATGCGGTCGAGGATCTTGCTGCCCGCTTCCTTGGCGGCTTTCACGGCGTTCTTTTTCTTTTCGTCGGCGGCTTTCTTCGCTTCCGCGGCCTTCTTCGCCTCTTCGGCTTTTTTCGCTTCCGCGGCGGCTGCGGCCATGCGCTCGCGGGCCGCTTCGGAGAGCTTGAAGGACGTGGCCGGCGTATTCGCCAGCGCCTGGCTCATGAAGTCGCGCCAGATGGTGGCGGGAAGGGTGCCGCCGGTGTAGCCGGCGTTGGACGAATTGTCGTCGCCCACCCAGACGGCGGCCACCACGTCCGGCGTGTAGCCGATGAACCACGCGTCGTGCTCATCGTCGGTGGTTCCCGTCTTGCCGGCCATGGGGCGGCCGATGTACGCGCCGCCGCCCGTGCCGTGGAGCACGGCGTCCTGCAGGATGCTGTTCAGCTCCTGCACGGCGTCTTCCTTCAGCACCTGCCGGCCGCTGGCGGGCGTCTCATGGTCTTCGAGGACATTGCCGTTCCGGTCGAGCACTTTCACGATGGCCATGGGCTCCACGAGGAGGCCGTCGTTGGCGAAGACGCTGTACGCTTTCGCCATGTCCCACAGGGTGACGCCCCGGGTGAGGCCGCCGATGGAGGCGGCGAGGTTCACGTCACTGTATTCCCCGCTGTCCACGAGGGTGGAGATGCCGCAGTCCTTCGCGGTCTGGATGACGTCGGCGATGCCCACGTCGTTCGCCAGATTGATGGTGGGAACGTTCAGAGAGTCTACCAGCGCGTCGTGGAGAGTCACCTGCCCGCTGAAGGTGCCGTCGTAGTTCTTCGGCGTCCAGCCGCCGGCGAAGGTGACTTTCTTATTGTCGATGAGGGTGTAGGAGTGCCGGCCCTTCTCGAGGGCGGTCACGTAGGTGAAGGGCTTGAAGGAGGAGCCTGGCTGGCGGATCATCTGCACGGCGCGGTTGAAGTGGTCTTCCCCGCGGCCGCCCACCATGGCGAGGATGTGGCCGGTCTTCGCCTCGAGGGCGAGCACGGCGCCCTGCGGCTGGGTGAGGCCGTTTTCATCCTTGAATCCTTCGGGCAGGTCCTGCTTCACCGCCGCTTCGGCGGCTTTCTGCATGTCAAGGTCGAGGGTGGTGTAGACCTGCAGGCCTTCTTTGTAGATGGCTTCAGAGTCGTACTTGTCGGAGAGCTCCTGCACGATGTACGAGAGGAAATATGAAGCCGTCGCGCCGGTGCCGCCCGCGTCGGGCTTCGCCAGATGGAGGTCGGCCTGCTTGGCCGCTTCCGCCTCGTCCTTCGTGATGTAGCCGTATTTCGCCATCTGGTCGAGGACGACGGCCTGACGGGATTTCGCCGCTTCCACGCTGCGGAACGGCGAGTAGTAGTTCGGGCTGTTCGGCAGGCCCGCGATGAGCGCGCACTGCGCCAGGTCGAGGTCCTTCACGTCCTTGCCGAAGTACACTTTCGACGCGGTCTGGATGCCGTAGCACCCCTGGCCGAAGTAGATCTGGTTCATGTACATCTCGAGGATTTCGTCCTTCGTGTATTTCCGCTCGATCTCGATGGCGAGCACCGCTTCGAGGAGCTTGCGCTTCAGGGTCTGCTCCTGCGTGAGGAAGGCGTTCCGCGCGAGCTGCTGGGTGATGGTGCTGCCGCCCTGTCCGGTGGCGTCGCCGGAAATGATGTTATTGTACACCGCGCGGAGGATGCCCCGCGGGTCGATGCCGTGGTGCTCGTAGAAGCGCACGTCCTCCGCCGCGATGAACGCGTGCTGCAGGTCTTCCGGCACCTGCGACAGCGGCACGGGGAGGCGGTTCTCTTCCGCGTGGATGGTGGTGATGAGCCGGCCCTTGCGGTCGAAGACCTGCGAGGAGGCGTCCGGCGTCATGGTGCGGGACACGTCCGGCAGGCCGCCCCACACGGCGGAGAGGAAGCCCGCGGCGGCGCCGCAGGTGATGATGAGCACGATGACGAGGAGAAACAGGAGGATCTTCTTCAAGGGAGACGACCTCTTTTTCTTCCGGTGTATATCCGAATCTTTCATGATGGTGGTCCTTTCTGGGCCTTTTCGGCCGTTTGCCCTATTATATCACACCCGATAGGGGGAAACGGCGTCACGGCAGGCCCCGGCCGGCGGCGGTGAAGAGGGGGATCATCACTGTGAAGACCACCGCCGCAGTGAGGCCGCCTACGAAGAGGAGAAGCGCCGGCTCGAGGAGGGCTTTCCACCGGGCGAGGACGCGCCCGGTCTCTTCCGCCATGAGGCGCGCCGCTTCGCCGAGAAATTCCGGGAGCTCTCCGCCCGCTTCGCCCGCGGCGGCCATGGGGTCGAGCGCCGGGGAGGACAGGCCGGCCGCGGCGAGGCTCTCCGCGAAGCCGGACCCGCTCGCGAGGGCGGCCTCCGTCCGCCGGATGCGCCGTTTCCCTTCTCTGTTCCCCGCGGCGGATTCCGTCAGGCGGAGCGCGTCGGAGAGCGGAGCCCCGCTCCGGAGGAGCGCTGAGAGAGCGGCGCAGAAGCGGATGAGGAAGAGGCGGCGCACGAAGCGGGAGCGGAAGAGGAGCCGGTCCCACGCCGCCCGGCCCTGCGCGGTGCGCCGCCACAGGAAGAGCGCGAGGCCGATGAGGAGGAGGCCCGCGGGGAGAGCGGGGCCGTACTGCCGGAGGAAAAGGCCGAGGGCGAGCGCCTGCGCCGTGACGGCGGGCAGCGGCAGGCCCAGCGATTCGAAGAGGAGAGAGAACGACGGCAGGATCACCGTGAGGACGAGGAGGAACACCGCCGACGCGAGGCACAGCACGAACGCGGGATAGGCCAGCGCGGCGAGGAACTGCCGGCGCAGGCGGGCGCTTTTCTCGTAGTACGCGCTGAGGCGGCGGAGCTGCTCCGGGAGCGTGCCGCTCTGCTCGCCCACGGCGACCATGGAGAGGAAAAAGGGCGGGAACGCGCCGCTCCGGCGGCAGGCGCCGGCCGCGGTCTGTCCGGAGGCGACGGTCGCCGCGAGGTCCGCGAAGGTCTGCCGCGCCGCGCGCCGTCCATGCCCCGCGATGACCGCGAGCGCCTCCGTCATGGGGAGGCCCGCCGAGAGGAGCGACGCCCACTCCCGGCAGAAGAGCGCGAGCGCCCGCCTGGAGAGGGGCCGCGGGAAGAGGACGCGCTCCGGGCGGAGCCGGGCCACCGTGCAGCCCCGCTCCCGCAGGGTGCGCGCCGCCTCTTCCGCGCTGGCCGCGGGGAGCGTGCCCGTGACCGCCGCGCCGTCCGCGCGGAACGCTTTGTACCGGTATCGTTTCATTGGGATTCGCCTCCTGTTTCTTTCATTGTAGCGGTCATGAAAAAATCCGGGGCGCGCCCCGGAGCTGTAAGGAAAAGAAATCCATGTTACAGAGATAACGAATCCGTCGGATTTATGCGAGGACGGCGGCGAGCGCGCAGAGCGGTCCGAGGAAGGCCAGATTCCACAGGGTGAAGACCTTCAGGAAGGCCGCCTTTTTGTACGGATAGACCGCCGCGTAGAACTGGAACGTGATGAGGCTCGCCAGCGACGCTGCGAGCGTGCCGAGGCCGCCCAGGTTCACTCCGGTGAGGAGCGCTCCGTAGTCCGCGGTGAAGCCCGAGAGGAGCACCGCCGCGGGGACGTTGCTGATGATTTGGCTCGCGAGGAGCCCCGCCCAGAGCTCCCGGCCCGCCACGAGCGCGGTGAGGAGCGCGTTCACTTCCGGGAGCCGCCGCACGTTGCCCACGAAGACGAAGAAGCACAGGAAGGTGAGGAGCAGGAACCAGTCCACGCCGCGGAAGAGCCGCCGGTCGAGGAGGAAGACGGCCGCCGCGGTGACGGCGCATACCGGCTCCCAGGGCAGCGCGCGGAACACCACGAGGAGCGCCAGCGCAAGCAGCGCGAGGTACGGCAGGAGCGCGGGGAAGAGCGGCTTCCGCTCCGCGCCCCCACCGAGAGGACCCGCGCCGGCAAAGCGCGCATTGCCGCCCCGCAGGGCCGCCGCGGCGAGCAGCACGAGGGAGAACGCCGCGTACGGCAGGACCGCCCAGGCGAAGTCCCCCATGGAGAGGCGCGACACGGACGTGAGGTAGATGTTCTGCGGATTGCCGATGGGCGTGGCCATGCTGCCCAGATTGGCGGCGATGGTCTCCAGCACAGTGAGCGTGAGCGCCCGGCGCCCCTCTCCAATGCGCCGGAAGATGAGGAGCGTGAAGGGAATGAACGTGATGAGGGTCACGTCGTTCGTGATGACCATGCTGCTCGCAAAGCAGAGCAGCACCAGCGTGAGGGAGAGCCGCCGCAGGGTCCGCGCCCGCGCGAGGAGCGACTCGCCCAGCACGAGGAAGACGCCGAGCGACCGGAAACCCGCCACGATGCTCATGAGGCAGAAGAGGAGGCCCAGCGTGCGGAAGTCCGGGTACGACAGGTACGCCGCGTCCGGCGGCACGGCCAGCGCCGAGGCGAGCGCCAGCAGGAAAGCGGCGCAGAAGACCGTCTGCCGGCGGAAAAACTGCCGCAGCGCGGCGGAGAACCGATGCATGAAGCGCCTCCTTTCGTCAGAATTTCATCTCCTGACAGTATACCCCGCGGGCGGCGCCGCGCCAAATGGGAGGCGCCGGCCTTCCTTCCCGGCTCTCCCCTGCGTCCGCGTCCCTGCCCGCCGGCCGAGCATGCCATATGCGGGCCAAAGAAAAAAGCCCATGCCGAAGCATGAGCTTTTCCGTTTCGGATTAGAATACGTCCTTGAGCACGATGGTCTGCTCGCGGGACGGGCCGACGCTGATGATGCCCAGCGGCACGCCGATGAGCGCGGAGATCTGTTCCAGATAGTACCGGCAGTTTTCCGGCAGGTCGCCGTAGGAGCGGATGCCGCTGATGGAAGTCTTCCAGCCGGGGAATACGCGGTAGATGGGCTTTACTTTTTCGAGGAGCGCCAGATCCGCCGGGTATTCTTCCAGTTCTCTGCCTTCGTATTCGTAGCCGACGCACACTTTGATCTCGTCCATGTCGTCCAGGATATCGAGGCGGGTGATGGCCAGATAGTCAAACGTATTGAGGAACGCGGCGTAGCGCACGGCCCGCGCGTCGAGCCAGCCCACGCGGCGCGGCCGTCCGGTGACGGTGCCGTATTCGTGCGCTTTCTCGCGGATGTGGTCGCCGGTCTCGTCGTGGAGCTCCGTCGGGAAGGGGCCTTCGCCCACGCGGGTGCTGTAGGCTTTCACCACGCCGAAGATGTTCTGCATGAGGTGCGGGCCGATGCCTGCGCCCACGCATGCGCCGCCGGCGATCGGATGGGAGCTGGTGACGTACGGATAGGTGCCGTTGTCGCAGTCGAGCATCGTGGCCTGCGCGCCTTCGAAGAGGATGTTCTTGCCTTCCGCGACGAGGGCGTGCACCGTGTGGTTCGTGTCCTTCACGAAGGGGCGGAGGATCTCCGCGTAGCCGAGGTAGTCGGCGAGCATCGACTCATAGTCGAAGCCTTCCGCACCGTAGAGGCGCTCCAGGAGCATGTTCTTCTGCTCCACGTTGTATTTCAGCTTTTCCGCGAAGACGTCTTTGTCCATGAGGTCGCAGATGCGGATGCCGATGCGGTTGATCTTGTCCGCGTAGCACGGGCCGATGCCGTTCTTCGTGGTGCCGATCTTGCGGCTGCCCTTGCGCGCTTCTTCCGCTTCATCCAGGCGGACGTGGTACGGGAATACGATGTGGGCGCGGGTGGAGATCTGCAGGTTGGACACGTCGATGCCCTGTTCCTTCAGACGGTTCATCTCCTCGATGAGGCTCTTCGGATCGATGACGACGCCGGTGCCGACGACGCAGACGGTGCCGGGATACATGATGCCGCTCGGCATGAGGCGGAGCGGGTAGGCCTTGCCGTCCACCACGACGGTGTGCCCCGCGTTGTTGCCGCCCTGGGAGCGGACGACCACGTCGGCTTTCGCCGCCAGGTAGTCTACGATTTTGCCTTTGCCTTCGTCGCCCCACTGAGCGCCGATAACCATTGCTGTAGCCATAGGATGCTTCCTTCCGTTTCTTCCAATACTGCTCGGGCCTGTGCCCTTCATTACGTCTTGTATTATAGCACAGGGATTTTCATCTTTCGGGGATCAGAGGCCGAACCGGGCGAAAATCTCGTCCACGTGGGCGAGCATCGGGCGGTAGTCGAAGCAGGCCTTGATCTCTTCCGGGGTGAGGTACTTGCGCACGTCTTCGTCCTTGCAGAGGTTTTCATAGAAATCTTCGCCCTGGAGCCAGCGCTTCATGGCGTTGCGCTGCACCCAGCGGTACGCCGTGTCGCGGTACGCGCCCTTCGCGACGAGGGCGAGGAGCACCCGCGGGCTGTAGATGAGGCCGCCGGTGAGATTCAGGTCTGCGAGCATCTTTTCCGGATAGACGAGGAGCTTGTCGATGAGGTTCGTCGTCTCGTTCAGGATGTAGTCGAGCGCGGTGGTCGCGTCGGGGAGGATGACGCGCTCCACGGAGGAGTGGGAGATGTCCCGTTCATGCCAGAGCGGCACGTTCTCGAAGGCCGGCACGACGTAGCCCTGGATGAGGCGGGCCATGCCGCAGATGCGTTCGCTCCGGACGGGGTTCCGCTTGTGCGGCATCGCGGAGGAGCCTTTCTGCTTCGGGCTGAAATATTCTTCCGCTTCCCGCACTTCGGTGCGCTGGAGGTGGCGCACTTCGAGGGCGATCTGGGAGAGCGTGGAGGCGATGACGCCGAGGGTGGCCATGTATTCCGCGTGATGGTCGCGCTGCACCACCTGGGTGGCGATGTCTTCGCGGCGGAGGCCCATCTTCTTGCACACGTATTCTTCCACGTAGGGGTCGATGTCCGCATAGGTGCCCACCGCGCCGGAGAGCTTGCCCACGCGCATGTTGTCCGCGGCGTGCTTCATGCGGTCGATGTTGCGCAGGGTCTCGGCGTACCAGAGGAGGAGCTTCAGGCCGAAGGTGGTGGGCTCGGCGTGGACGCCGTGGGTGCGGCCGATGGTGGGGGTGTGCTTGAATTCCACCGCGCGGCGCTTCAGCACGTCCGCGAGGCGCTGGAGGTCGTCCAGGATGACGTCGGACGCCTGGGAGAGCTGCACGCACAGGCCGGTGTCCTTCACGTCGGTGGAGGTGAGGCCCATGTGGATGTACTTCGCTTCGTCGCCCACGTGCTCGCCCACGCAGGTGAGGAAGGCGATGATGTCGTGGTTGATCTCCGCGTCGATCTCATGGATGCGGTCCACGTCGAAGTCGGCCTTCGCCTTGATGACGTCCACCGCTTCCTTCGGGATGCGGCCCAGTTCGGCGTTCGCTTCGCACGCGGCGATCTCCACATCGAGCATGGTCTGCCATTCGTTTCTTTCATTCCAGATCTTTTCCATCACAGGACGGGTATATCTCGGTATCATTCTATGTCTCCCTTCGGTTTTCCTTCACGCGCGCAGATTTCCCGGCCGACGACGACGCCCGCCGCGGAGGCCTGCGCGAGACCTCTCGTAATGCCCGCGCCGTCTCCGATGGCGAAGAGGTTCTCGATCTTCGTCTCCAGCTCGTAGGACAGCTCCATGCGGGAAGAATAAAATTTGACTTCCACGCCGTACAGCAGCGTATGGCGGGAATTGGCTCCCGGCGCGATCTCGTCGAGCGCCTCGAACATCTCCATGATGTCCGTGAGGAAGCGGTACGGCAGGACCAGTGACAGGTCGCCCGGCGTGGCGCTCGGCATGGTGGGCCGCACGAGGCCGCGGCGGATGCGCTCGGCCGTGGAGCGCCGGCCGTCCCGGAGATCGCCCAGGCGCTGCACGATGGGGCCGCCGCCCAGCATGTTTGCGAGCGAGGCGATGTACTTGCCGTAGGCGATGGGCTCCTTGAACGGTTCGGTGAACTGCTTCGACACGAGGACGGCGAAGTTCGTGTTGGCGCTTCGCTTGTGGGCGTAGCTGTGGCCGTTCACCGTCTGGAGGCCGTCGTTGTTCTCCGCCACGACGAATCCGTAGGGATTCATGCAGAACGTGCGCACCCGGTCGTCGAAGCGGCGGCTGTAGTAGATGAGCTTCGACTCGTAGCAGATGTCCGTGATCGGCTCGTACACCTCCGCCGGAGACTCCACCCGGACGCCGATGTCCACGGCGTTCGACGCGGTGGAGAGGCCCAGCCGCGCCGCTTCCTTCCGGAGCCACTCCGCGCCCTCGCGGCCCGGCGCGGCCACGACGTACTTCGCACGGAGGGTTTCGCCGCCGATGCGGACGCCCGCCGCCCGGCCGTCTTCCACGAGGATCTCGTCCACGGCGGTGCGGCAGCGCACCTCCACGTTCGGCGGGAGCGCGTCCCGCATGTGCTCGAGGATCCGGCTGTTCACGTCGGTGCCCAGATGGCGGATGCGCGCGGGGATGAAGGCCAGGTCCGCCGCCGCGGCGCGCCTCTTCAGCGCGTGCAGCTCCTCTTTGTATTCGTCGCCGTAGATCTTGCGGTCCGCGCCGCCGTAGCGGCAGTACACGCTGTCCACGTAGGCGATGAGGCGGGCCAGCTCCCCTTTGTTCATGTAGTCGTCCAGGTTGCCGCCGTACTCCGTGGTGAGCGTGAGCTTGCCGTCGGAAAAAGCGCCCGCGCCGCCCCAGCCGGAGACGAGGTTCGTGCGCCGGTCCTCTGCGGGGGCGGTGCGGTCCTGATTGAGCGCCGCCCGCTCCCGGATGTCCAGCCCCTTTTCGGCGATGAGGATCGACGCGCCCGTGCCGGCCGGCTCCAGCGCGGTGAAGATGCCCGCCGGCCCCGCGCCGATGATGATCACATCATACTGCTTCGTCAATGGTCATCCTTCCCCTCTGAAAACAAAAAACGCCCCGCAGGCGGGGAGCGATGGAATCGGAAAAATTTATTCCCTTTTAATCATACAAAAATTGAGAAATAGTGTCAACGAGCTTACAAAATCTTATTTTTCTGCTTTTTTAGGAAAGTATAAAAGCAGTTATTTTATTGATTGCTATATTGATTATTATGATCTATAATATCATTAAACAACGTTAATTAGATTTTTGTAAGCTCTATAAATTTAGGGAGGGAATACCATGAGTAAATATATTTCTGATAAAGATGCAATGCGTTTTCCAAGCCAAGAGTCCTTGATTCCTGTTCAAAATATTTTGAATGAGGCTTCTGCTGCATTAAATGATAAGACAAGAACAATTAGTGATTCGGCTATTTCAGATGTATTGAGTGGGGCTGTAGGTGCTGGCGTTGGAAGCGCAGCTAGTTTTGCCGCACTATATTTTGGTGGTACTGTGGGGCTTAGCGCGGCTGGAATTACAAGTGGTTTAGCTGCTGCAGGTTCGATTGTCGGCGGAGGAATGGTAGCAGGTGTTGGCGTCCTTGCTGCTCCCATTGCAATTCTCGGTATGGTTGGGGTAGGCATAGCAGCTCATAAAAAAGCGCAGCAATTAAAAGAAGCCAAAGAGATTTGCTATACAGAAGCAATACGTATGCAAAATGCAATTATTGAAAGTATAAAAGAGGAAAATTTTGCCGATAAAAAACGAATTGAATATTTAAACAGTCTTAACGTGCTTTTGCAAAAAGCAGTTTGTGATTTGCATCATGATCTGGGAGATGAAGAATCGTAAAATTCAGATAGGAGAGATGCATTTTGGAGTTTGAGTATACGGAACAAGAAAAACGAAGAAATAAAATTCTAAAATATAATTTAGACGAGTCGTTAAAGCTACAAAATGATGAGGAGCTTCATAGGATACGCAACGAAGCAGATTCTAATATTTCTTCTTCGAAAAAGCTATTGCAATCATTAGGCTACGATGTAGCGGATGTGGATAAAAATGTTGAGGAGAGGGTTACAGCAAACAAGAATAATCAAAATCAACAATGCTTAAAAAGCGAAGAGGAATTATATGAAAAAGCAAATCAGGCTATTCCCGAGGAGGTCAAGTTAGAAGATATTTTATCAAGGGATCAGATTGCATCGGTATGGATGGAAAGAGAGCGAATTGAGCAAGAATTTTCGGAACAAACAGGAATTACGAATTCTATTGATTTAAAGTTTTTGCTGATAGCTACTACTTTACAAACGGCAAAGTCTTTAATTTTTCCGTATATCGCAAAGGTGTATCATTATGGAGAATCAATTGATGCATCAAAAAGGCTATCTCACAATGATAATAAGATAAAAGAGGCAGACCGAAAGAGTAAAGATAGTTTTAAGGAAAAATATCAAAAAAGGCACGGTAATGGAAATTGGATCAACTTATTATATCAAACGCCACCATATGATATTACGACTGGATCAGTGGAATTAGGAATCAATATGGGCGGGAAATATCATAGGCTTCCCACATTAGGTCATGATCCAGTATTAGGTTGGATATTTGGCACGGCCGATATTTTAACAGATGTAATTACTTTTACTGATTTTTCCTCTTATCAAGTAACAAGAGTTCCTAAAATGCGTATTACTAATGAACCCGTGGATATAGGGGAATTGTTTTATAATAGCTTTTTAGAAATTCGCGATGACTACTTTAATTTGCCGGCTGCCTTATTTGCTCAATATTGTCATTTGAAGTCAGATATTCATACTAAATTGGGATTGCCAATACCAATACTTACTGTATTTAATAAAAATTTAGCGACAAAGTTATATCAAGAACAGTATGATTTTCTTTGTTTTACTCGTGATATAAAAATAACTGGTATATCTTTAGCTGTATCCGTAATTGTTGATATGATTATCGGATTATTTCACCAGTTTTATCGGAAGCCAGAAGAGGATGAAGAATTATACGAAATTCGTACACGAAAAATATTATTAATTTCCAGTGTAATTGCGTCTACGAGTTCTATCATAGGAGCTGCAATAACTAAAAGTGCTAAACAATTAGATGTGGGGCAAATAGTTAATGTATGTAGACATTTATTTTTTGATATACGATTTATTCTTAATATAAAACGGGAATTTATTCAAAAAGAAATTGATAGCCAATTTCAAAGAGAATATGAAAAAACGAAGAAACTATACTTTAATACATGAGAAAAGTCCTTAACATATGTTAGGGACTTTTCTTATGTATTAAATATAACTTCAGAGCATGTCCTTCTTCCAGAGGACGTACGCCACGACGATAGTGAAAAGCACGCCGAAGAGGATGAGGCTCATGAATCCCATGGGGGAGTCTCCCATGGGGACGGGGACGTTCACGCCCCACAGGCTGTACACGAGGGTGGGCACCGCGAGGAGGATCGTCATGGACGTGAGGAATTTCATGATCTGCGCCAGGCGGTTCGAGATGATGGAGGAGAAGGCGTCCATCATGGACATGAGGATGTTCGTGTAGATCTCCACCATTTCGAGGGCCTGCTTGTTTTCGATGATCACGTCTTCGAGGAGGTCCTCGTCTTCCTCGTACATCTTGAGGAGGGAGTTCATGTTGCTCGTGCGCAGGCGGAGCAGGCGCTCCATGACGTTTTCATTCGCGTGGAGGGCGAAGTTGAAGTACGTCAGGGATTTCTGCAGCTCCAGCATGCGGAAGAGCTCTTTGTTCTGCATGGACTTCCGCACCTGGTCCTCGATGAGGTCGGTCTTCTTGTAGATCTGCTGCAGGAAATACAGGAAGGACGACGAGGCGGTGGACAGGATCTGGAAGAGGAAGCGGGTCTTCTTGTAGGTGTGGAAGGAGACGGATGTATTCGCGAGGAATTTTCCTAGGACGACGCTCTCTTCGAGGCACACGGTGATGAAGAAATTCCGCGTGATGAAGATGCCGAGCGGCAGGGCGTCGTACTCGTCCTGCTCAAGGACGACCGGCGTATTCACGACGACGAAGATGTATTCGTCCTCCAGCTCGACGTGGGACCGTTCCTCCCGGTCGAGGGCGGTCTGCAGGACGTCCACCGGGATGCCGGACAGAGCCTGCAGGCGGTGGAGCTCTTCTTCCGTGGGGGAGGCGCAGTTGATCCACGAGCCCTTCTCGGCCAGGTCGAGGTCGATCTCGCAGAGCGCGTGGTTCTCATCGTGCTTGTACGCTTTGAGCATCGCCGGTCTCCTTTCCCGCAGAGAAAAGCAGGACATGTCCTGCGCCGTCTGTCACTTACAAATGTAATATAAGCAACGGCGGGACGTCTGTCAAATGAAAAAGCGCAGGGCCGCTGCCTGCGCTGAGATCACGGATGGACGGAGCGTCCCGCGCCGATCCGCATGGCGAGATCGTACCCCGCCTGATAGAATTCGCGCGTCTCGCGGAACGCTTCTTCATAGGAAATGATGTGGGTCCGGCTGTTCCGGAATCCCGCGAGGAATCCCCGGCGGCCTTCGGCGAGCCCGTCCACGGCGGCCGCGCCGAGCACCGCCCCGAGGAGCGCGTCCCGCGCGGTGGGCGCGCCGCCCCGCTGGATGTAGCCGAGGATGGTGGCGCACACGTCGATGCCCGTGGCGTCCCGGAGCCACCGGGCGAGAGCCTGCCCGTCCGCGGCGCCTTCGGCGCAGATGATGATGCTGTTCGTACGGCCTTCCTTCTGCATGTCCGTGAGGGCGGCGGCGATGGCCTCCTTCGAGAAGGGCACTTCCGGCACGAGGGTGAATTCCGCCCCGCCGGCGAGGCCCGCCGCGAGGGCGATGTGCCCGGCGTGGCGGCCCATCACTTCCACCACCGCGGCCCGGTCGTGGGAGGCGGCGGTGTCCCGGATGCGGGCGACGGCCTCGAGGACGGTGTTCACCGCGGTGTCGTAGCCGATGGTCTCTTCCGTGCCGCACATGTCGTTGTCGATGGTGGCGGGGACGGTGGCCGTGGCGGTGCCAAGCGCTTCGAGGGCGGCCGCCCCGGCCATGGAGCCGTCGCCGCCGATGACGATGAGCGCGTCAATCTCCCGCTCCCGGAGGAGGGCGGCGGCCCGCTCCTGCGCGGCCTTTTCGCGGAAGGCGGGGCAGCGGGCGGTCTTCAGCACTGTGCCGCCGTGATGGACGATGCCGCCGGCGTCGCGCCAGCCGAGGCGGATCATGTCGCCGGCGAGGAGCCCTTCGTAGCCGCGGAAGACGCCCCACGTCTCGATGCCGCGGGAAGCGGCGCTCCGGAGGATGCTGCGGATGGCGGCGTTCATGCCGGGCGAGTCGCCGCCGCTGGTGAGGAAAGCGATGCGTTTCATGTTATCTCCTGTCGTATCTGTCCCGTTCGTGGCGTTTGATGAATTCGATGTGATGGCGGTCGATGAAGCGGGCGATGAGAAGCGCGGTCTGCGCGGGATGGCGGTTCGTCGTATTGAAGACGGCGTCCGCCCGCGGCTTCCACGATTCCCACTGGTTCCTCATGCGGCGCACGAAGCCGTCCACATTGGAGTAGTCCATGGTGGGCCGCTTCCCGATGCGCTTCGACACGCGCTCCGCCAGGCGGAAGGGGCGCGCCACGAGGAGGATCACCAGCCCGTGCTCGGAAAGGAGGCGGAACTTCTCTTCCGTCATGGGGAAATTGCCGCCCATGGCGATGACCGCTTCGTGATAGTAGCGCACGTGATTGATGATGTCCATTTCCGTCTCGGCGAATGCCTCCGGTCCGGCATTGCGCCAGTAGTCGGCGATCTTTTCCCCGGTCATCCGCTCCATGATGCGGTCCGTGTCCGCCAGCTGCCAGCCGAGGCCATCAGCGAGAATCTTTGCGGCGCGGCTCTTCCCCGTGCCCATCGGACCGATCAGTACGATGTTTCTCTTCTTCATAGGTACCTCTGCTCCGGTACGCGCAGAGCTCCAGCTCGAAGGCGAGGCGGTCTCCCTCCCGCTCCAGGCGGAGGAGGTCTGCGGATACCCAATGCTTTTTTTGTATTATATCAAAAAGGGAGAGGACCTGTGCGAAATTTCCGGCTCCGGTGAGTTTCATTTTCAAAATGTCCCCGGCGGCTTCCGCCTGCGGAGGCTCTTCGGAGACTTCTTCGATCTGTGCGCCGCCGCGGAGCCGGTCCGGCAGTGTGAGGAAATCCGAGGCGGGGAAGGCGAAGGGATCGGCAGGAGCCGCCCGCGGGGCAGCGGCGAAGGCGGCCGACGCGTCGTTCCGCGCGGCGAGGGCCGCGGTCCGCTCCTCCGCCCGCCCGGCAGCGCGGCAGAAGAGGACCGCGAGGGTGAGGAAGACGACCGCCGCCGCGGCGAAGAGCGCCGTCTGCCGGTCCCGGGACAGCGCGGGCCGGGGCAGGCGGATCATGAGGCGCCTCCCGCCGCGGGCGTGCAGAGGAGAGCGAAGCGCACGAAGGGGAGCCCCGCTTCGCGGCGGAGGGACTCCACGCGGCAGGGCGTCCCCCACGCCGCAGAGAGGCGGCTCTGGAATTCCGGCACGGCGCGGCTCTCGGCGGCGGCCCCTTCGAGGCGGATGCGCCCGCCGTCCGAAGTGATCTTCCGGAGGGTGACACCTGCGGGCAGGGCTTCGGAGAGCGAGAGGAGCTTCTGCTCCCAGTGCGGATCGGATTCGATGAAGGCGCGCCCTTCTTCCCGGGCGGCCCGGCAGGCGGCGTCCGCTTTCTGCGCGGCGGCCATGGCGCGCCATGCGTCGGTGAGGCCGGCGGCCCGCGTCTCTTCCGCGGCGAGAGCCTGTCCCGCGCGGACCCAGGACGCGCCGAAACAGAGCGCCGCCAGGGCGAAGGCGAGGCACGCGCCCTGCGCCAGGCGGAGCCACCGCGTCCGGCGGGAAAAGAAGGGCTGGTCCCGGTCTTCGGGGAACGCCAGATTCATCGCAGGCGGTCCGGCGAGGCGGCGCGCCCATGCGCGGAGAGCTTCGTCATAGTCCGGCCCGTCCGGGAACGCCGCTCCGGCGAGAGCGGCCCAGTCTTCCTCCCGGCAGTCCGCCAGTGGGAGCGGCACCGCGGAGAGGCCGCGTTCCGCGAGGAAATCGGAGAGCGCCGGGGCGGTCCCGGCATCGAAGCGGCGCTTTGCGAGGCCGCCGCCTTCCCGGTACAGCGCCGCCCCGTGCCGGCGTCCGATGAGGATGAGGCATTCGTCCGCCGACGGGACGGGCGGGACCGCTTCCGACAGGCGCAGGCCCGCGGCGCGCGCTCCTTCGGCCCACGGGCGGAGCGTGTCTTCTCTCACCGCCGCGGCGGTCACGTCCCAGCCGTCCGGGCCGCGGAAGACGGCGGTCCAGTCCATGGCGAGCGGCGCGTCCGTGCGGAAGAGGCGGTCCGCCTCCCAGCGCAGGGTCTCGGCGAGCTCGTCCTCTGTCATGGCGGGGAAGCGGCGGCTCTCTGCACGGACGTCCGGGAAAGTCACGGCGAGGCGCACCCGTCCGGCCGCAGGACAGCGGGCCGCCGCTTCGCGAAAGAGAGAGGCCGGCGCCGTTTCCCGTGAAAACGGCAGGAAGAATCCGTCCTGCACCGCGCCTCCGTCCAGCAGGGCGAACCAGACGCGCTCCGCGCCGGGGACGCACAACAGCCGCTTACCATTTTTCATTGCCTGCCTCCTTCACCGTCACCGTGCGGCCGCCGTCCTCCGCCACGTCCACCGTGAGCACCGCGTACCGGAGCACGCCCGACGCGGTCTCGAGACCGCGGGCGTACACCGTGCCGGTCCAGTGCGCCGCTTCTTCCGGCGTTTCTTCTTCCGCTGCGCGCACGAGACGCACCTCCGTCTCCGTGCCCGGCCCGCAGGGAAAGGACGCGCGATGCTCTTCCGCCAGTCCATACTCCTTTATATACAGCAGCCCCCACACGGCTCCGCTCTCCGCGGCGTACTGCGCGGCCAGCCCTTCGCGGTACCGCTCCGCCGTGCGGCCCGTGTGCGCCGCCGCTGAGACGAGGCCCGCCGCGGCCGCCGCCAGTCCGGAGAACGCGAGCAGGAGCCACAGGGCGAGCACGCCGCGCCGCCTACGCATAGGGCTCACCTACGAGGAAATAGTCTTCCAGCGGGAGCACGGCCGTCTCCACGGCGAAGCGATCCGCCGCCCCGTGCCGCCGGAGTTCGTAGGCCAGATGCACCAGCCCGCCGGATTCGGTCCGGAAATAGAACGCCTCCCCGAGAGGGCGCACCTCGTACAGGAGAGGCTCCTCGCCGCCGGTGATGGGCTGTTTCCGCCCCGTGTACAGCTTGAGCTTCCATTCCTTTTCCTCTACGAGAAAGGTGTAGGGACGGAGCCGGCCGTCTGCGGCGATGGCGGCCACCTTATACGAAGCCGCGGGACCCGCCGTGCCGTCCGCACGCTTCCGGGAGTGGCGGATCTTGTCCGTGATGTAATCGCACGCGAAGAGGGCGCTCTCCGCGCTGTGGAGACGCCGCTCCAGCGCAGCGGACGCGCCCGCCGTCTGGGCGACCGCCGGAAAGACGGCCGCCGCGAGCGATGCCGTGAGGGCGAGCGCGAGGAGCGCGTCCAGAAAGAGAAAGCCCCGCCGCTTCATGGCGCGGCCTCCTCCGCCGGTCCGATGACCGCGCGGAACGTGACGGACACGCCGTGCTCCGCCGTGACCGTGACGGCCGCCGCCGTGCACGGGAGTCCCGCGGGGGATGCCGCTTCCCGGCGGGTCTCCACCGCGTAGCGCTTTCCGTTCCGCTCCGCCTCCTGCGGGATGGGAAGCGACGCGCCGAAGCGCTCGTTGTATTTCATCGTTTCCATCGCTTCCTCCGCGAGGAGCGTCATGTCCGCCGTCTCCGACGCGCGCGCTTCCGCCCGGGCCGCCGCGGCCGTGAGGGCGAGCGCGCTCCCGCCGAGGATGAGGAGCAGGCACGACGCCATCTGCACCCACAGGAGGAGCAGGCCTTTTCTTCGGTTCATGAGCGGTCCCTCCTTGTCATCCGCCGGCGGCGGGGGTATGATTCATCCAAAGAAACAGGAAAGCAGGTGATCGGTATGAGTGAGTCTCTCCGCGAAGGCGTCCTCGCCTATGCAAAGGACTGTTACGGGACGGAGCCGGAATATCTGTGGGAGCGCTTCCCGCGCTACGCGGTGCTGCGCAGGCCGGACAGCGGGAAATGGTACGGCCTCATCATGGACGTGCCGCGGGACCGGTTGGGCCTTGGCGGGACGGAGCGTGCGGACATCCTCGACGTGAAGGTGGACGACCCGTTTCTCCGGGACGACCTCCTGCGCAGGCCGGGGTATCTGCCGGGGTACCATCTCTCGTCCCGCACATGGACGGCGGTCCTCCTCGACGGGACGGTGCCGCTGTCGGAAGTCTGCGCCCTGCTGGACGCGAGCTGGCGTGCGGCGGAGAAAAAGCGGAAGGCGGCGAAGCCCCGCGCGCCGAAAGAGTGGCTCGTCCCGGCGAACCCCGCCTATTTCGATGTGGACGCGGCGTTCGCCGCTTCCGATGTCATCACCTGGAAACAGAGCAGCTCCGTCCGGCCGGGCGATACGGTCTTCCTTTACATGGGCGCGCCGGTGTCCGCGGTGTGCTGGCAGTGCCGCGTCCTCGAGACGGATCTCCCGTACGACTACCAGGACGAGCACCTCACCATCCGGCGGGTGATGAAGCTCCAGAAGCGGCAGCATTACGAACCTTCGCAGTTTCCGCTGTCCCTTTTGAAGGAATACGGCGTCTTCGCTGTGCGGGGGCCGCGGAGCGTGCCCACCCGCCTCAGCACCTGCCTGCACCGGGCCGACCGGTGAAACGGGCCGCCGCGAGGTGGTCTTTTTTTGTGCTCTCAGCGCGGTACCGTCTCCACGCGCACCCGCCCCGTGTACATGGAGACAACTACCTTGCGCGCGGTCGTGCCGGATGGGGCGTACAGCTGGAAACTGTAGTCCGCGCTGGCGCCGGCGAAGCTGTCTTTCATGAAACGGAGAGAAACGGACGACGGGGAAATCGAGATGCCTTCGCCGAGCCAGCCCGCAGGCGGCGTGGTCTGGATGCCCCGGCGGCAGGAATAATAGACTCGGCCGTCTTTCTGCTGGAGACGGAGCTCCTTGTATTCGAGGCTCGTCCCGGGGTACTGCGCGTCTCCGTTTTTGGCGTCCGCCTGCACGGTGCGGATGAGAGCGCTCGCCTCCGCCGCGGCCAGATCGAGCCGCCGCTCTTCCGTCCAGTCCGCCATGGAAGGCAGGAGCAGTCCCGCGGCGAGCGCCGTGATGCCCGCAAGGAGCAGCGCTTCCAGCAGGAGCAGTCCCCGCCGCTTACCACAGGGACAGCCATGCGGTCCACAGCGTTTCGCCCCAGACATAGGCGGCACCTCCGGACAGACAGAGAAACGGTGCGAACGGCAGGCCGTCGCGCAGACGCTTCCGCTTCGTGAGGAGGAGCGCCGCGCCGGCGAGGCCGCCCAGCACGCACGCGCCCCACGCGAAAAGAAGCGTCCCCTCCCATGGGAGCCACAGTGCCGCCGCGCCCGCCAGAGGCGCATCGCCGCCGCCCGCCGCGCCGCACCGGGCAAGGACGCACAGGATGAGGAACAGGAGCCCCGCGGCGAAAAGGTCCGGCCATGAGCCGCCGGTCATCCAGCGGGACAGGCCGCCCGCCGCGAGCGCGAGGGCCCAGCCGTCGGAAATATATCCCGTGCGGCCGTCTTCCCACGCCGCCCCGGCAAGGAGCAGCACGAAAACCGCGCCGCTCCACGGGGACTGCACCGCCGAGAGGCCGACCGCGAGAAGCCCTGCCGCCGCTGCGGCAAGGACGGGGACCGGGCAGCGGAGCAGACGGCGGGTCATCCGTTCTCCGTCGTGGTGCCGAAGGACGAATAGGTCACGCCGTTGTACGTGTACGTCACCTCGCCGGACGTGCTGTTCAGGTTGTACGTGTCTCCCTCCACCGGGGGCTTCGGTTCCGCCCGGAGATAGCCGCCCCGGCCGTCCGCCGAGTCCGCCACCAGATCAGTCAGCGCCGACGGGTAGCGCCCATTCTTCGCGTAATAAATTTCCACCGCCGAGCCGATGGTGGACAGATCCGCCTGGATGCGCGCCGCCCGCGCTTCGTCCGTCGCGTCGATGAAGCTCGGCACGGCCACCGCCGCCAGAATCCCGATGATCGCCACCACGATCATCAGCTCGATCAGTGTGAAACCTCGGCGCACCCGCCGCATGTTCCGTTTCATAGGCACCTCCCCTGCATTCTGCTGCTGCAACTCTGTATTTCCTTTATGATTTCAGCTTACGCCCTGCGGAGGCGGCCGGCGGAAAGGGAAGAGGCGTGTCCGCATTTTCCCGCGCGTAATCTCTCTAATGAATGTGGCGGAAAAAAGCCCGCAAAAAAAGACGGCCCCTCAGGGGACCGCCCTTTTATTTTTTCGCTGCGGCTTCGGGAAATGGAACCGCGCCATGTCGAGTCCTTCCAGCCGGAGGAGCGCCGCCTTCCGCTCGAGGCCGCCCGCGTAGCCCGTGAGGCTTCCTGAAGCGCCCACCACGCGGTGGCACGGCACGATGAGCGACACGGGATTGCGCCCCACTGCGCCGCCCACGGCCTGCGCCGACAGCTGCGCGAGCCCCCGCTCCCGCGCGAGGTCCGCCGCCAGCGCACCGTAGGCCGCCGTCGTACCGTAGGGGATGGCGAGGAGCCGCCGCCACACCGCCCGCTGGAACGCAGTGCCCGTGAGATGGAGCGGCGGCGTGAAGTCCGGCTGCCGGCCGGAAAAATACACCGCGAGCCACCGCCGGGCTGCCTCGATGACGTCCGCCCCGCCGCGCCCGCCGGGAAGCACCTGAGGCACATGCCGGCTCCCTTCGAACCAGAGCCCGCAAAGGCCTTCCTCATCCGCGGCGAGCCATACTGTGCCGAGCGGCGTCATGACCTGTGCCATAGCCATGGGCCATCCCTCCTCTCCTGTCCATAGTGACAAAAGCTGGTGCGAAAAAGTTCGTGCGCAAAAGGCAGAAACTCCGCTTCTCCCAACACGGCGGCCGGGTCTCCCGCCGCCGGTGCGGCACCGGATTTCTTGTGAAATTTCCTTCAAAAAAGGACGCAGCCGGGGCGTCTTTTTCCTGCTGCAGTTAGAAAGATAACGAAACGAACGCTCGATTTTAGAAATACCCCGCCTATTAGGCATCGGCCGCCTTATTTTTAACCGGCATAAAACTGTAAAGGTTAGACGCGGTCTGTCCTTTTACTCCTTTTTCTCTGTGTGCCAGAGCCTCCGATTTTCCCCGTTTTCAGCCCGTTTTGACGTGGAATTGACGCGTTTTTCCCATGTCAAATCGGCAAAATGCGGGAACGCGTTACGGATTTTGCATAGGTGGTTACGAATGTTCCTGTGTCCTGCGGTCTTCGATGACGGACGACAAGACGGAGACGGCGTAAAGGGGCAGGTTGATCAGCGTGTCCTGCTGCCGGTAATCGGACAGGGAGAGGCGCACGCCGAAGGGCAGATGATTGGAGGCGGTGAAGCTTTTCAGGCTCTTGGCCCGCAGATTTTCAGCGGCTTTGACCTCGAGAGGCACGATGCCCTGCCCCTGCTGGATCAGGAAATCGATCTCTCCGCTGGACGATTCGGCGGACCAGTAGTACGGCGTGAGATGGAGCGCGGAGAAAAGCTGCTGGCAGACGTACTGTTCTGTGAGCGCCCCTTTGAATTCCGTAAAAATGGTGTTTCCCTCGAGCAGAGTCTTTTCATCGAGGTCCGCCATGGCGGAGAGAAGTCCCACGTCGCAGAGGAACAATTTGAATGCGCCGAAATCTTCGTAGGATTTCAGAGGGAATCCGCCCCGGGTCACACGCGGCACACGGCAGCACAGGCCGCAGTCTTCCAGCCACTGGATGGCGGTTTCAAATTCGCGGGCCCGCGCGCCTTTCCGGAGGACGCTGTAGATGAATTTCTTGTTTTCTTTGGCAAGCTGCGCGGGGATACCGTTCCACACCATGCGGATGCGCGGGATGAGCACAGTCGGTACATGTTTGGAAAAGTCCTGCTCGTAGTCGCTGAGAAGCTGCTTCTGGATGCGCCGCACTTCTGAAAAATCGCGGCGGGCCTGATAGGCCGCGTCCGCAGCCGGCATGCCGCCTGTGAAATAATAGGTCTTCAGCCATTCGGCGAAGCGATCCCGGAAAGCGGAAATCATGGGCCAGTCGCGGGAGTCGAGCAGAGACAGCAGTCCGTCTTCGCCCATGGCGCGGAGAAATTCCGGGAAGGACAGCGGATAGAGCGGCAGCGTCTCCACTTTGCCCACCGGGAAGGAAAGGCCCGCGTGGAGCGCGATGCCCAGCAGAGAGCCGGCGGCAAGGATATAGAAGGAATGGGTTTCGTCTTCGGCAAAATATTTCAGCGCCTGGATGGCTTCCGGGACTTCCTGGATCTCATCAAAGAGGATAAGCGTCTGTTCCGGGTCGATGGGCATGCCGCATTCCAGCGAGAGCCCGCGCAGGAGGCGGGGGATGGAAAGTTCCCCGGAGAAGAGTGCTTTCATCCGTTCATTCCTGTCGAAATTGATATAGGCCGTGTGGGGGAAATAGCGCCGGCCGAATTCTTTCATGAGCCATGTCTTGCCCACCTGCCGTGCGCCGCGGAGGACCAGAGGCAGCCGGCGGGGCTGTTCTTTCCAGCGGAGAAGCGCGTCCATTGCCTGTCGTTCCATAAACTTTCTCCTTTCTGTCTGTATTATGAAAGGCGAAATCACAAAATTCAAGGGTAATTGCGTCGTAATCTCCATTTTTTCGTCGGTAAAAATGGAGATCGCTTGAATTTTTCCGCGGATTTCAAAAATGGGATCGAGTTGAAACTATGAAGGCCGCACGGCCGGCGGGGAAGACTTATAATAAGAGGAAAGAAGGGAGGCGGGCGTATGGAGGAGCTGATGGCGGCTTCGGCGGAGACGGCGATGAATGAGATCTGCCGGCAGGCGGTGCGCGAAGGGGCGAGCGACATCCACATCGAGCCGAGGCGGGACGCGGTGCGCGTGCGGTTCCGCCGGGACGGCCTCCTGGAGGAGCGGTACACCCTGCGGAAGCACATGGCGGAGAAGCTGGCCGTGCGGTGCAAGGTGATGGGCCGCATGAATGTGGCGGAAGCGCGGGTGCCGCAGGACGGGAGCGCGGTCTTCACGGAGGACGGCGAAGACTACGACCTGCGCCTGTCCGTGCTGCCGTCCATGTATGGCGAGACCATCGTCATCCGCATCCTGTCGGGGCGCGTGGCGTTCATCGAGCGGTATGAGCTGGGCATGCTCCCGGAGCAGGAGGCGGCGTTCCGCCGGTGCCTCGCCGGGCGGAGCGGGATGATTCTCACCACGGGGCCCACGGGCTCGGGCAAGACGTCCACGCTCTACGCGGCGCTGAAACTCCTGAACCGGCCGGAGGTGAGCATCATTTCCGTGGAAGATCCGGTGGAGTACCGCATCCCGGGCATCACGCAGGTGGCGGTGAATGAGAAGGCGGGTCTCACCTTTGCCGCGGGACTGCGTGCGCTGGTGCGGCAGGACCCGGACATCCTCATGATCGGCGAGATCCGCGACCGGGAGACGGCGGAAATGGCGGTGCACGCCGCGCTCACGGGGCATCTGGTGCTGTCGTCGCTCCACACGAACAATGCGGTGCAGGCGCCGCTCCGCCTGATGGACATGGGTGTGCCGCCGTACCTCATCGCGGCGTCGCTGTCCCTCGTCATTTCCCAGCGGCTCGTGCGCCGGCTCTGCCCGCACTGCCGCGCGCGGGAGGGCGCGTACTTCACCGCGCCGGGGTGCGGGGCCTGCGGCGGCACGGGACGGCAGGGACGCACGGGAATCTTTGAAATACTGGAAATCGACGGCGAGGCGCGGACGCTCCTCCACGACGCGGCGCCGCCGTCTGCGCTGCGGACCTGCATGAAGCGCTCCGGTCAGCCGGACATGGCGGAAGCGGCCCGCCGCGCCGCGCTCGAAGGGCGCATCACTGCAGAGGACGCCGCATGGATCGCCGGTGAGGCGGAGGAGACGATCGTCCTGTGAACGGGACAGGAAGGAGGCAGACCATGGACTGGCTGGCATCGGTGCTCGCCGCGCATCCCCGCGCGACGGACATCCACATCACGGAGGGGGCGGCGTTCCTCGTGCGGGAAGACGGCGCGCTTCAGGAGGCCGGGCCCGCGGGAGTCCAGGTGTCCGCGCTGGAGGCGGGGCTTCCGCCGGAGAAGCGGGAGCAGTTCCTCCGCACCGGCGCGTGCGACAGCGCGTTTTCTCTGGGCGGCGTGCGGTGCCGCCTTCATCTGTACCGCGCCTGCGGGCGGCGCGCCGCAGCGGTGCGGCTCCTGCCTTCACTGGACGGCCTGCCGCCGGACGGGGACGGGGACTGGATCGAGGATACGGCGGCGCTCACGGATGGGCTCGTCCTCGTGGCCGGACCGGCCGGCTCGGGGAAGAGCACCGCGCTCGCGCGGCTGGTGCTCGCCGTGAGCCGCCGGCCTTGTCACATCGTCACCATCGAGGACCCGCCGGAGTATCTCTTTCCCTCCGGCCCGGCGCTCGTCCATCAGCGGGAAGTGGGGATCGACACGGCGACATTTGCGTCCGGCGTGAAGGAAGCGCTCCGGGAAGACCCGGACGTGCTGGCCGTCGGCGAGCTCCGGGACAGCGAAACCATGGCGGCGGCTCTCGCGGCGGCGGAGACGGGCCGCCTCGTGCTCGCCACGCTCCACAGCGGGAGCGCCGCCGGCATCGTGGGGCGCGTCGTCCACGCGTTCCCCGCGGAGAAGGAGCGGGAGATCCGCGCGCTCCTCGCGTCGGTCCTGCGCACGGCGGCCGCGCAGCGGCTCTGCCGCCTCGGGAGCCGCACGTTCCTCCTGCGGGAGATCCTCACGAATCTCCCAGCGGTGGCGCATCTCATCCGCGAAGGGAAGGACGAGCAGATCCCTTCGTACATGGAAATGGGCCGGCGGCACATGCGCACCATGAAGCAGGCCGCGTCGCGCCTCCTGTGGAAGGAAACGCTCTCGGCGGACGAGAAGGAAACGATCCGCCGGCTCGCAGGCGGGTGAATGGCGGACAAGCAAAAATCCCTGATGCCTTTGACGGGTATCAGGGATTTCTTTTTTTTGTCCGGCGCTCAGCCGATGTGCTGCGCCATGATCCGGGCGATCTCCCGGATGTCGATGGTGCCGCGGAGGAATTCAAATTCCACCCGGCCGATGCCGGAGCTCCACACGTTGAGCTCGGCGTCCACTTCGAAGGTGCCGCTCGACTCGACGGAGTAGGCGGTCATCTTCGAGAAGGGAAGGACGAGGAGCTCCCGCTTCTTGCCGGTGAGGCCCTGCACATTGAGGGCGATGATCTTGTGGTCCGTGATGACGCAGAGGTCGCGGATGGATTTGAATTCCATGAGGACCGTCTCGCCCGGCGCGAGGACGAAATCGTATTTGTCCCGGTTCGAGCCGGGCGGGGCAGAGGTGAGGTTGTGCAGTTCCAGTGCGCTGTCAGCCATGGTGAGCCCCCTTATTTTTCAGAATAAATGATGAGCGCCATCATGACGAGGTCCGTGCTGCCGATGTTTTCGATGGCGTGGCTGTGGCCGTCCGGGCAGAACGCCGCGTCTCCGGGGCCGACTTCCTGGCTCTCGCCGTCGCCGGTGTAGAGGCCTCTGCCTTCGAGGATGTAGTAGGACTCGCCGTCGCCGTGATGGGTATGGGTCCCCATGGAGCTGCCCGCGGGGATGGTGACGCGCGCGTAGAGGCGGCATTTCCCGCCCATTTCCTCTTCGGAGAGGATGGGCTGGATGATGAGGCGGCCCTTACCGCCGTTGGCGTTTTCTCTGATGATGGGTTCCAGCATGTGCAGTGCTCCTTTCTGTTGATCCTGTCTGTATTATATCATCGCCGCCGGGCGCGGCGGGCACAGAAAAACACGGCCCTGCGGGAGAGCCGTGTTCTTTTTTACTGGTTGTCCACGAAGATCTGGGCGGCCGCTTTGTAGGAGAGGGAGTAATCCTTCCCGCCGGAAGTGAAGAGGACGGGCCCTTCGTAGGGCTCCTTCGCCTGCATGGTGATGGCCATGCCCATGACGATGCCCGAATCCTGGAGGTAGTCCATGAGCTCCGAGTCTTCCCGGCAGCAGCGGATGTAGGAGGTCTCGCCGGGCGCGAGGTCGAGCAGCGGGCGGCGCGCTTCCGGGGCGCGGGTGCCGTCCTTCTTCGGGATGGGCATGCCGTGCGGGCAGTAGGCGGGGTAGCCGAGGAATTCGTCCAGCCGGTCCGCCGCCTTCTCGGAGATGTGATGCTCCAGGTCGTGCGCTTCCCGGTGCGCCTCGCTCCAGCGGAAGCCCAGGCACCGCACGAGGAAGACTTCCCACAGGCCGTAGTAGCGGATGAGCCGGGAGGCGGCCATGCGCCCCTTCAGGGTGAGGCGGCTTCCCTTGTAGGCGGTGTACTCGATGAAGCCTTCCTTCTGCAGCTTCACGATCATCTCGCTCACGGACGGCGGCGAGACCCGGAGCATGTCGGACAGCTCCTTGTTCGATACGACGTGCCCGTCGTCGCCCAGCGAGTACAGGGCTTTCAGATAATCTTCTTTCCCGGATGTCATGAGACAGGACCTCCCTCCAATGCAATCGAGCCGCGCGCGTGTGCAGAAAAAGCAGGACCGAGGTCGTCCCGGTCCGTCCGTGTTCCTTGTTCCTGTTTTTTCCATCATAGCTCATTTCCGGGGGCGCGTCAAAATTTTGCGCCGGCGCCGCGGGCGGTCAGCCCTGCTTCGGCGTGATGGCGAAGACGCGCGCCGGCAGTCCCGTCGCACCCTTGATGCGCGGCCAGGCGGCGAAGAGGAGAGCTCCCGCCGGCGCGACGCGGTCCAAATGGCAGAGGACCTCGATCTGCACCTTGCCTCTGGACAGGACGTAGCGCTCGCACGCCAGGTCCCCGGCCCGGGCCGCCTCGGCGGACGCGTCGGTGTCGAACGTCTCGTGGCCGTTCGCCGCGGCGTTCCTCGTCTCGTAGATGTAGCGCAGGGCGGAGAGAGACCAGCCGGGGAAATTTTCGCTGCCGTCCTCCGCGATGCCGGACATGCGGTCCATATCCGGCCAGAAGCGGCTCCAGTCCGTGCGGAGCGCGACGAACGCGCCGTCCGGGATGGGGCCGTACCGGTCTTCCCAGGCGCGGATGTCCGCCTCCGCCGCGGCGTAGTGCGCATCCTCCCGCACCTTGTCCGTGATGTCCACCACGCACAGCGGGTAGACCATGTGCGCCGGGCCGAAGGCTTCCGACGGGGCGGCGCCTTTCACGAAGTGCGCCGGGAAGTCGATGTGCGTGCCGAACTGGCCGGGGAAGCGGAACGTCTGGATGAGGCATTCCAGCATGGGATTGCCCCAGTCGAAGACGGTCCGGCAGAGATCGACCGAGCCGTCCGGGATGCCGGACCAGACGGGGGTGTCGTTGTTGAGGGAATGAGAGAGCTCCACCCATTCGTAATCGCTGCGAAGGGCGGCGAGCAGGTCCCAGAGTGCGTATGCCATACATGCCTCCTGTCTCCGGCGCGGGCCGGATGGTTTTTCTTTCTTACTCTACCGGAGGAAAGGCAGGCCGTCCATAATGGAATTTCTATGCCGGCGCAGGGATTTTCTATACCGGGCGCGGCGCGCGGTCCGGTTCCCGCGGCGCTCTTTCTGTGATAAAATGAATTTTCGTATGGGGCGCCCGGCGCCGGTATGCTATAATAAAAAATATGATTTTTACAGCAGTGAGGGAGAAACCGCCGATCGAAGGAAATCTGTGGTTTCTATTGTCCTGCTCGAAAGGGGCTGGCGCGCATGGCCATATCCGGAGCGAAAGACGTGATGCTCCGCATCACGAGCCTGCAGGAAGATGAACAGGGCGAGACGGAGCGCATAGTGCTGGAGACGCCGGGGCATTTCGGCGTGCGCCGGACGGTGCCGTTCCTCACGTATGAGGAAACGGAGCTCACGGGCATGAAGGGGACGCGGACGACGCTCTTCCTTCATCCGGAGTCGGTCAGCCTCGTGCGGACGGGGACCTTCATGATGAAGCAGGAGTACCGCCCGGGCGAGGAGACCTGCGCGGTGTGCGAGACGCCGGCGGGCCTGCTGGAGCTCGCGGTGCGGACGGAGTCTGTCGAGAATACGGTCGGCGCGGCCGGCGGGAGCCTGCGCATCGTCTATGATGTGGAGCTCCGCGGACTCTTCCGGCACAGGAATGAAATATTGGTAGACGTATGGGAGGAAAAGGGGATCCATGGAAGTCAGAGAGGAACTGAAGCAGATCATTGAGGCGGCGAAGGAAGCGGCCGTAGCGGCCGGGGACCTGCCCGCCGGGGACTACGCTCCGGTGCAGCGCCTGGAGGTGCCGCCGCAGAAGGAATTCGGCGATTACTCCTCGAACGCGGCCATGCAGTGGGCGCGGACGGCGCGCCGCGCGCCGCGGATGATCGCGGAGGCGCTGGTGAAGCACATGGCTTCCCCGCTGGTGGACCGCGTGGAGATCGCCGGCGCGGGCTTCCTCAATTTCTACCTCACGAAGGACACGGTGTACACGGAGCTGCGGCGCATCCTCGAAGAGGGCGCGGCCTACGGGGACCTGCCCCGCCGGGAGGACGACACGGTGCTCGTGGAATACGTGTCGGCGAATCCCACAGGGCCCCTCCACATCGGCCATGCACGCGGCGCGGCCTATGGGGACGCCATGGTGCGCCTTTACCGGGCCGCGGGCTACAACGTGGCCTCGGAATATTACATCAACGATGCGGGCAGCCAGATCCTCCATCTGGCGGAGTCGGTGAACGCCCGCTACCTCCAGCTCCTCGGCGAAGACGCGGAGGTGCCGGAGAACGGCTACCACGGGCAGGACATCGTGGAGACCGCCCGGGCCATCCTCGAGCGGGACGGGCGGAAATACCTGGACATGTCCGAAGAAGACCGCCTCGCCGCCTTCAAGACGATCGCCCTCGAGGAGAAGCTCGCCGCGCTAAAGCGGGACCTCGAGCGCTTCCACGTGACCTTTGACCGCTGGTTCAGCGAGAAGTCGCTCTACCCGGACAAGGTGGACGGCGTGCTGCAGACGCTGAAAGACGAAGGCGAGCTCTACGAGCAGGGCGGCGCGTGGTGGCTCCGCACGACGGACAACGGCGACGACAAGGACCGCGTGGTCATCCGTGCGAACGGCGAGCCCACTTATTTCTGCTCGGATATCGCCTATGCGAAAGATAAATTCGACCGGGGATTCAAAAAGCTGGTGGACATCTGGGGCGCGGACCATCACGGCTACATCGTGCGCCTGAAGACGGCCATCAAGTTCCTCGGCTACGATCCGGACGCCTTCGACGTGGACCTGCTCCAGATGGTGACGCTCCTCCGGAACGGCAAGCCCGTCCGCATGTCCAAACGCACCGGGGAAGCGGTTACGCTGGCCGAGCTCATCGACGAAGTCGGCACGGACGCGGCGCGGTATTTCTTCACGAGCCGCACGCTGGACAGCCAGATGGAGTTCGACATCGACCTGGCGAAGAAAGAATCCAGCGAGAACCCGGTCTACTATATCCAGTATGCGAACGCCCGCATCCACAGCCTCCTCGCGCAGGCGAAAGAAGCGGGGTGCGTCTGGGGCGGCGTGGAGCAGACGGACTTCACGCGCCTCACGGCGGAGTCCGAACTGGACCTCATCAAGAAGATGGATACCTATCATGATCTCATCGCCAATGCCGCCAGAGAGCGGGCGCCGCACCGCATCGCGCGCTACGCCTACGAGCTGGCCGGCCTGTTCCACCATTTCTACCGGGAATGCCGCTGCCTCTGCGACGATCCCGGCCTTACGCAGGCGCGGCTCGGGCTGATCCTGGCCGTGCAGTCCATACTCGTTCACGCAATGACCATTTTGGGTGTCTCTGCACCGGAGCATATGTAATAAGGAGGAGTCATGAGCAAATACATTTTTGTCACCGGCGGCGTCGTCTCGTCTCTGGGTAAAGGCATCACGGCGGCGTCCCTGGGCCGCCTGCTGAAGAACCGCGGCTACAAGGTCACCATCCAGAAATTCGATCCCTACATCAATATCGACCCCGGTACGATGAGCCCCTACCAGCACGGGGAAGTCTTCGTCACCGACGACGGCGCGGAGACGGACCTCGACCTCGGCCATTACGAACGCTTCATCGACATGAACCTGTCCAAGGCGTCCAACGTGACCACCGGCAAGATCTACCAGTCCGTCATCAATAAGGAACGCAAAGGGGAATACCTCGGCTCCACCATCCAGGTCATCCCGCACATCACGAACGAGATCAAGGACCGCGTGCTCCGCGTGGGCCGCGAGGACAATGCGGACATCGTCATCACCGAGATCGGCGGCACCGTGGGCGACATCGAGTCCCAGCCCTTCCTGGAGGCCATCCGCCAGGTGGCGGCAGAGCGGCCCCACGGGGACGTGGCCTTCATCCATGTGCCGCTGGTGGTGGAGCTTTGATTATGAAACTGTGCGCCGGAGAGGGACGATATATCCTCTCCGGCGCTGATTTTTTCCACAGGCGGTGAACTTCCCCGTTGACATAATGCAATAAATGGGATATGATGATGCTATCATGAGAAAAATGGGGGCATGGTCGGCATTTTTGTCGGTGCCCGGTGGATATGCGGTGGTCAGATAGGGAGGAACACCCATGGGAAAGTATGTACGGATATTGTGCGGCGTGATGGCGGTGCTGGTGGCCGCCACGGCGCTGGGCCTGTGGCAACTGGCGGAGGCTCCGCAGTATGTGGCTGCGGCGGAGAGCCGGGGACAGGCCAAGCCGGTGAGCTTCGGTACGGACACGGCGCTGGTGCCGGTGCATCTGGAGAGCCAGACTCAGGAGGAGCAGCTGGTGCTGCGGGTCCTGGCAGCGGACACGGAGGAGCCGCTGTTCGTGGTGGAGCTGATAGACGGCGACGGGCAGAAAACGGTCTGTAAGGACTGGGATCTGGACGGCGTCATCACCACGGAGGCCATGCCGGAGGGGGACTATACGGCCCACCTGCGGACGCTGGCGGGCTTTCTGATGCCGGAGGACACCGTGGTGACGGTGGAGCCCATGAAGCGAGAGGTCATCGACGTGTCGGATCAGGTGGTCTCCTCTAAT
>ERZ826016.211-NODE-211-length-75416-cov-8.919481_pt1 | contig 75416 bp, 78 predicted proteins | sample MGYA00519872_ERZ826016 | MGnify/ENA primary metagenome ERZ826016 (study PRJEB31778, sample SAMEA3449218) | human gut metagenome | biome: human gut; feature: human-associated habitat; material: faeces | place: United Kingdom | collected 2010/2012 ... | reverse complement strand
ATTTTCTATTTTTTATTACATTTCAATTATATGATAATTATCATTTGTAAACAAGATACAATTTCTATTTTTTACTCAACTTGCTTTCTCCAGTCTTATAATCTATCGTAATACCATCTTGAATATTATAAACAAATACATGAAACATAATACCTTTACCATTATCTTCTACAGAGTATGCTTCCATTTCTACTCCTGTTGCTAATAAATTATCTTCTTCAAAAATAGGAGTTACTCGGTATAAAACATGATTATTGTTTTCCTTAATATAACTTGCTACTTTGTTTTCCCATTCCAACATACCAACAGTATTCATATATCTCGTACAAGTAATTAAATTTTTATCATTAGCGTTTTCTCCTGTTAATTGATAACCTATCAAATGACATCTATTATATAAATACTTTCCATCTACAATATCATATTTTACTGTATGCCAACCAGATGGTTTTATCATACCAATAGAACCTCTTTCATCTTTTGGCATTAAATCTTTACCAATATTACTAAAAGCAACACCACATCTACCAAGTGAATCTAAATTACTATAACTTTCAAAAGATTTAGTAGTTTTATCACTTTCTGTAAAATTAGGAATATTATCATTAATTACTACATAACTAGAGCCACTATATGGTGGTATTTCATTTATATTATAAGAATATTTAACTTCTTCTTTCTTTTCAAAAACAGATGCTACAATATTATCATTCACAAAATTATAAACATCTTGGTAATTTACCCCTAATAATAATGCTAGTATCGCTATAATTGATACACTAGCTTTATTCATTTTTTTATTATTCTTTTTTTTCATAGCTACCTCTTCCGTATTAGATTAATCATCTTCCCATTTCTTTATCATTTTATTTAGTTTACGATTACTAATTTTAGATCCAATTAAACATAATATTAAAATAATAATAATACCAATACCTACATAAATACTATACTTCTTAATATTTTTAACCAATTTAGATTCTACTTTTTTAATATGAATCACATAAATCTTTTTACTACCATCTTCTGCTGTTACAGTAACCGTTACCTTATCTTTTAAATTTTCATTACCCTCTATTTTATATTTTGCCCTAAAATCTTCTGTAACTGCTTTAACCTCTAATGACTGTCTATAATTATCTATTTGAACATTATATTCTAATTTGTCTTTTTGAAAATCAAATGGATAACCATCTATTTCTAAAGACATTAAATAACAGTTTGAAGATTTTGTATCTTCTTGTTTCGTTTCTTGCAAAGTAGAACTTTCTTTATTTTCTGTGTTATTAGTAGTATTTTGATTACTATTACTATTATTATTTTTTATTTCTTGTTGTGCCTTTTCAATGATACTAGTATCAATTTCAGGCTTTGCTGTTTCAGTAGGAATTTCTTTAGCTGGAACATCTTCTACTTTTTTATTTTCTTGTTTAATAGGAATAGTACGCACAATTTCTTTTGTATAAGATAACTCCTCTAAATTTTCTTCTGTATAGCTTTCTAAAGAAGTATCAATTGGTAAAGCATAGGAAGCAACCTCTGTTAATTTAATATCTGTACTAGTTTTTTCACTATTTTTCACATAGAACTTCAAGGTAGCAGAATAATTTGTACAAGCTAAAAATCCATCAATACATTTATTAGCATTATTATAAACTCTAACAGTACTTAACACATAATATTTACCATCTTCTGTTACAACTTCACTATCATAACCATCAGCTGATACTCCCATATAATTAAGAATTTCATTATCAAAATCAATTTCTAATGCTACAATATAAATCCCATCACTATTTTCTGTATCTTTTAAAATACCTGAAAAATTAACTCCAAAAGAAACATTAATATATTTGCCTGCTTCTGTTTCTGAAACTTCAGAAATAGAAGTACTAGTAATACTAGCTTTAGCTGATACAACTGGTAAAAACAATAAAAAACTTAAAAAACAAAATAATACCTTTTTCATAACTACTCCCTCTATCATATATTTAAATTATATCACGCTTTGTTTCATCTTCCAAACTCTTATGAAAAATTTTTAAATATTAAAAGCATTAAAAAAAGAAACCTGAAAACTTTCCAAATTTCTTTTTCGCTTATTCATTACCTTTTAAACTACTAACCATATCTATCTTATCAATTTTTTTAGCTAATATTCTTGAAACAGTATAAGATACTAAGAAAGTACCAACGGTTGCTAAAATATAGGTACTAATATTAATATGAACACCAAAATCAAAGTTATCATCTAAGCAAGCTGTAAACAACCACTTAGTAAGATAATAACCACTAGGTAATCCTATAATCACAGATAAGAAAGTAATAAAGATATTCTGTTTAATAAATATTTTCTTAATTTTTTCTTCTTGAAAACCTAATACTTTTAATGTTGCAAACTGATATTCTTTTTCACTATAAGATAAAATACCCATATTATAAATAATAACAGCACCAAGTAAAATAGCGAAACAAATAATTAGTAAAATCATAGACTTCATCATAGATAACATTGATTCCATACTATCTTTTAAAGCCATTTTATCTTGAATTAAACTAACGCCTTCTATTTCTTTTTTATTTTCTAGGTTACTATTAGTATATAAAGAGTCTGGTTGATACTTAATACCTAAACTTTCAAAATATGCTTTGGTTACTGTAACATTTTGATTTTGTGGGTCTTTATTAAATCCTACAATCTTAGATTCATAATAAGTATTATCGCCATAAATATGCCACTTAATAGTATCTCCTATCTTATAATAATTATTTTTGGCAAGTTTATTAGTAACATAGATACCAGTATCATCTGTTAACTTCATAAATTTACCATTTTTATCTTGGAATCTAACTAAATTATTAGTATCATCTACAAAAATAGTATTGGTTACTCTATTTCCATCATCATCTTTAATTTCAATTCCTAAAGTTTGACTTGTACTATCACCATATATATTTTCTAATTCTTTTAAAGTATCGGAAGAAAGATTTTCCTTTAAAGTAAGTTTATACTGAAAATCATATAAATCTTCAAACTGTAATTTAATAAAATGATTCATACTATTTAGCATACCAAAAGCACAAACAATTAAAGTACAGCACCCAACAATTCCAACTACTCCCGTAATCATTCTAAATTTATTGCGAATGATATCTCTTAAATTCCATTTACTAGAAAAACTTAATTTGTTAAAAGGTTTTTTTGTCGTAATATTTAGACTATGACTTTTTACTTTAGGAAGTTCATTTCTTAAGGATTCAGCTGGAATTTTCTTTAATTCTTTATGACAAGTAAGATAAGTAATTAAAGAAACAACTAATACAACACAAATAGCTACTAAATAACTAGTAAGATGAACAACTGGTTTTCCATTAGGAGCTTCAAAGAAAGACATCTCTAAATTAAGAAATACACTACCAATAAAAAATCTACCTAGTAAAATACCACCTATTGCTCCAAGAAAAGAAACAAATAAGCCATAACTAATATAGTGAAGTGCTATTTTACTATTTTTAAAACCTAATGCTTTTAAAGTACCAATCTGTAATTTTTGTTTCTTGATAACCCTAGTCATAGTAGTAATTACTGATAACATAGCGATAAACAAGAATAAACCTGAAAATATTCCTACATAGGAACTACCCTCATCAATTTCTCCTTGATACATCATATCAGAAGAAGTATCTTCTGTTTTAATAACAGCAAGTGTGTTAGAAATATTATCTTCTATCTCATTTTTAACTTGGTTAACATTATCTTTATTATCAACATCAACCATAATATAATTATAAGGAATATAATCTTCATAATGGAAGTCTTTTAATAGACTACTATCTATATTCATTTTAGAAGATACCATATTTTTAATATATTCTTCTGGTATTTCCTTACTAGAAAGATAAACAAAGCCATACTTTTTACGATTAGGAACTAATTCACTTTCATCACTGGTATCATATAAATGATCTGGTACATTAATAAGACCTAGTATTTTTTCTTTTAAAACAAAGCTATCATATTTTATTTGAATGGTATCTCCAACTTTTAAGTTATTTTCTTTAGCATAAAAGTTGTCTAGCCATACACCTTTTTTACTAACATCAAATTCTTCTCCATCAAAAACATAAAATTTAGAAATATGATTAGATTCAATGAAACTAACTAAATAAGTTTTATCATTATTTTCAGCATCAATTCCAGTTACTACTAACTTTCTTTCAGCATCATTTACATGAGTAAGTGCTTTTACTTTTTCTAAATCATTTTCAGTAAAATTAGTACCTAGTATATTTAAATCTTGAATATTATTTTCCAGATAGAAGTTATCCCTAGTAGCAGTCATTCCTGCCATATAAGCTTCAATTCCAACATATACCATAACGCCAATTAATACCATTAGGAATATGGTTAAAAATTGAGACTTATTTTGCATGATTTCACGAAACATTTTTCTCTTTAACATATTACCACACAACCTCATCTATATCTTTAGGTTTTTTATTAATTTCGTTACTTTCTACTTTTCCATTTTTAAGTCTAATAACACGATCAGCAATTTCAGCAATTAAAGAATTGTGAGTAACGATAACTACTGTATTTTCACCATTGTTGCTATCACACTGTTTTTTTAATAATTTTAATACTTCTACACCTGTTTTAGAATCAAGTGCTCCAGTTGGTTCATCACATAATAGTAAAAGTGGATCTTTCGCAATTGCTCTAGCAATGGATACTCTTTGTTGTTCTCCTCCTGATAATTGATTAGGGAATTTATTATAATGTTTTTCAAGTCCTACTTCTTTTAATATTTTCCTAGCATTTTTTGGCTTTTTCACAATTTCACTAACAAGTTCAACATTTTCTAAAACAGTAAGCGTTGGTAAAATGTTATAAAACTGAAAAATAAAGCCAACATTCTCACTACGATAACTAGTAAGTTCTTTATCACTATAATTAGAAATAATTTCATTTCCTACTTGAATCGTACCACTAGTAGCTTTATCCATACCACCTAGTAAGTTTAATAAAGTAGATTTCCCAGCTCCACTTGGCCCTAATATTACTACAAACTCACCTTTATTAATGGTAAAACTAACAGAATCTAGTGCATTATACTTTTTTTCTCCTATCTGATAAGTCTTTTTTACATTTTTAAAATGAATTAATTCTTCCATACATCCTCCTAATGTGATATTTTTCTCACATTTCATTTCCATTATATGATGCTGAAAAAGGAAAGTCAACAAAATATGAAATTTTTATCACATTCTTGAAATAAAACTTAAAAAGCTATATAATGTAATAAAAAAAGAAGGTGTAATGATGTCTGATACTAGAATACCTAGTCAAAAACGTTCTATTGAAAAAAGAAATAGAATTATTAAAATGGGATTTGAGTTAATGTGTGAAGAAGGTTATTATCAAACTACTACTACAGATATTGCAAAATATGCTGGTGTTTCTACTGGTATTATCTACCAATATTTTAATGATAAAAAAGAAATTTTTATAGAAGGTATTAAAAGTTATTCTGATAATATCATGTTTCCTATTTTAGAGGTATTAAAAAAGAAAAAATTTGATGTAAATTGTTTAGAAGTAATTCTAGAAGAAATGCTACAAATTTTTATCAAAGAACATACGCTATCTAAAAAAGCTCACGAGGAAATGATAGCATTATCTCATCAAGATGAAGAAATTGCCAAAATATTTCACGATAAAGAATTAGAAACTACTAAAAAAATTGTAGAAACACTAAAGAAATTTGGAATCAATTCTCCTAACCTTTTAGAAAAAGTTCATATTATTATTGGTATTGTTGAAAACTATTGCCATGAAGTAGTTTACCATAAACATAGTTGTATGAATTATGACATTATGAAACAAGAAGTAATAAAAATGATTATCACTTTATTAAAATAAGTTCAAGCAAAGCACTTGAACTTATTATTTTATATAAAATTTATTTTCTTCTAATATCAGCATATATCATATCATGATCAGAGGTACCGTTAGCATCAATTCTACCAGCATTTTCTACTTCAAAATCATTTGGTATAAAAATGAAATCTTCTTTCTTTTCTTCGTTATTTTTTCCATGCCAAGTAGCACCATCAATATCAACTACTTTTAACTGACTAGAAACATCTATTACAAATTGTTTAAAATTATTATCATTTAATTCCATATTGAAATCACCAGTTAAAATAATTTTATAGTCTTTAGAATATTTTAAAATAATACTTTTTAATTTTTCTAATTGCTTAGCTTGAATAGAAGGTACCTGATAATCCAAATGTGTATTAATCATACAAATCTTTCTATGTTCATTATCTTCAGTAACCACAATAGTAGCTACTCTAGGCATAATAGATGCCTTCATAATAGATGTTTTGAAATCTGGAAAATTATTTGCAATCCAAGGTAACCATATAGTATTTGTTTCTAAAACTTTTTGATTTGTAAGAATATTATTGTTTTCATTATATGGTAAAAACTTTAAAGCATTGCCATAACGATAACTACCTAAAAATTGATAATTATGTAACTCTAAAGCAAGTTCATTTACATATTTGATAGTTAATTCTTGAGTTCCTAATAAATCAAACTCTTTTTCTTTGATAATATTAGCTACATATTTGGCATTAGAAGTACCATCTTCACGGATACCACCATTACGATTAATACCATTATCTTTCATATTAAAACTACCAACTTTTAATAAATCACTCATACTCTTTCCTCCAAACGCCTATATTATACCACAAATACCACAAAATGTCTAAAAAAATTCATATAACTCTAATAGTTTTCTATATTAACATTTATATTGGTAGATAAAGTAAACAAAATAAGAATTTAATTTGTTGACATTTTGTTGTCAATAACATTCATAAACAGAATATTTCAATATCAAGTTTAAAAAAACAAAATAAAAGAACACTCATTAAAAAAAGTGTTCAGTGCGCAATATTCCTTATAAGATAAGGGTAAAATCATTATGGTAGCGAGAGGGGGGATCGAACCCTCGACCTTTCGGGTATGAACCGAACGCTCTAGCCAGCTGAGCTACCTCGCCATGACATATACATTGTATCAAAGATTTATTTTCCTGACAATACCCTTTTTCAATTTTTTTACTGACGCAGGCTATCGAGTTCTTTTTGCATGGCAGAAATCATCTTTTCCATAATATGAATGGTATCATCTTTTGAAAATTGATCACTAGTATTTTCATATCTTTCAGCTTGTACTTGTTTATAAAAAGCATTCGTACATAATACTTGTGCTGTTAACATTAACCAGTTACCTAAAGCATTCTGTTCATTAGCAGTTAAATCATCAATTAATAAATACCCTACTACAACTGCACTAAAAGAAAAGGCTTTCGCTGGAATATCTGGTAAATGCATTTAACTCCTCCTATTAATATTTAATTCAGAATAAGGAATAATAATATAAAAAGAGCCATAACTATAAGGAGCTACTTGATAACGATTAAAATAAACAGTAAACCCATTTGGAGTAAATGCAAAATTTTTAAAATTATCATTAGTAGGAGTAGTACCTTCTAATAACATTTCTTTTATGCTTTGATTTTGTAAGTCTTTATTCTTAAGTAGTTCTTCCCTACTCTTATTAGATAGAAGCGATAATAAATCAGGATTATCTTTTACTAATTCAGAAATGGTAATTACTTTATTTTCTTTTTTATCATAAGAAATGGTATCTATAATAGTATTAGGGTGAGCTCCACCAGTATTTACAAAAATGGTAAATACATAACTAACGATATCTTGATAAGAATAAGTATCATAAGTAATATCTAAAGAATAAATTTGGTTATCAATAATAGGTTTAGAAGCAGTAATAAAATCATCTAAATACTTTTTAATCAAACTTTCTATTTCCTGATTAAGAATAGAATAGCCAGTATAAGGATAATGAATATTTACTTTATAAGTATAATCAGGCGCTATTTCTTCTATCTTTTTTTCAGTATCTAACTGATTAGACGCTATTAAAGAAACAGAATGAAAAGTATAGATATCTTTTTTTAGAAACAAAAAATAAATGAAAGTAAGAAAAAGACAAAACAATAATAGAATAAACAAATATTTTTTCAAGAGTATCACCTATTTTAATAGATGAAAAAAGTATGAAAAAAAGTACTGTTTATTTAGTACTTTCTAACAAAGATTCATATTTATCTTTTATATGACTAATACTAGCACAACTCATAAAACAAATAACGGCATTTTGGTATTTTAGTAATTTATCAACATCATCTTCTCCAATGATTTCGCCATCAGGAATATCTTTAAGAACTAAAGAAGAAGTAATACCTGGATAGTCTTCTTGTTTTTCACGGTTACAATCAATTTCTGTCATAAATACTTTATCAGCAATTTTTAAACTATCTGCAAATTCTTTGGTGAAAGCTGCTGTTCTAGAATAAGTATTAGGTTTAAATACCGCAATTAATTTTTTATCAGGATACTTTGCTCTAGCAGCTTCTAATGTCACTTTAATTTCTGTTGGGTGATGAGCATAATCATCAATCGTTACAATATCACCAAATGTTTTTAATGAAAATCTTCTAGCTGCATTTTTAAAATTGGAGAATAGCCTTTGAATATCTTGAGTATTAACACCCAAATAGATGCAAACAATAATACAAGCTAAACTATTTAAAACCATATGATTTCCATATAGTGGGATTGTAAATTGTCCTAAAAATTCTTTTTCATGGTATACATCAAAACTGCTTCCTATATCACTAACAGCAATATTTTTAGCTACATATTCATTAGCATCATCAAAGCCATAAAAAATAACCTTTTTATCAAAATTAATTTTTCTAATATTTTCATTATCACCACATGCAACAATCATATCTTTTGTTTGATGAGAAAACTGTTCAAAGGTATGAATGATATCATTAATATCACGATAACATTCTGTATGCTCTAACTCAATATTAGTAATTACTGATATGGTTGGGTGATATGCTAAAAAGTGACGATTAAATTCATCAGATTCAATTACGAATAATTCATTTGTATCATTAGCATGACCTCTACCATCACCAATAAAATAATTGCAACCATAGATAGAATTTAAAACATGACTAATTAAAGAAGAAGTTGTAGTCTTCCCATGAGTACCACTAACAGAAATAGTTTTAAACTTATCTGTTAATTCTCCAATAATTTCATTGTAAGCTTTTACAGTAAGTCCTAACTCTCTTACTCTTTTTAATTCTTTATGATCTTCACTAAGAGCCTTAGAATAAGTAACAATCGTATCAGAATCAATTTCATGATTTCCATCATAATAAATAGGAATTTTTCTATCATCTAATCCAATTTCTGTAAATTTCCATTCTTTAACATCATCGTAACCTGATACACTATTTCCTAAATCATGGAGTAAACAAGCAAGTGTTGCCATACCAGAACCTTTAATACCTAAACAATAATATTTCATATAATCACTTCCTAATTTAATTATACAAATTAAGAATATAATTTACAACCAAATTAAATATTTTTCATAAGTTTTGTTTTTTCTCTTTCCTGTATTTTATTTAATGTTCTTTTATAACATGCTTCAATAGCTTGGGAAGATAGTCCCCTCATTTTAGCTAAATAGGAAAATGTTTTAGGTTCATCGTCATAAAGTCCTAAAATTTCAATTACTACATTCTTTTGTTTTTCTGTAAGATAAGTAAGGGAAGATAGAAAATCATTTATAAAAAAACTGCTAGTAATATCTTCTTCTATATTTCTGTTATCAGAAATTAACTCACCTACCAAATCAATATGTCCTATATTTTCAGATGGTTCTTCAAAAAAATAATAAGTATCTGCTAATTTTTCAATAGATAATACTTTATCCTTAAAACAATATAAATTTATTTTTTCAAGTTCTAGCATTATTTTCATATGGTTACCAAACAAATTATATTTATTTTTTTCTTTATCAATCCACTCTAATTTTTCTTCTAGACTCTTTTCTCTACCATGATTTAAATAAAATAAGTTGTTTTCTAGTGAATAATTTCTAGCAAAACTATATTTTCCAACAGATATTTTTACCACTACAGAATTTTTTCTAATGTACCTTAGCATATAAAGCTTTAAATAAGGATAAATGAAAGTTGTAAAAGAAGCACGATTCTTATCATATTCTTTATATTTATCTAAGAAAGCTTGGCACCCCTCTTGGTATAAATCATCAAATTCTATACCTAATTCTTTTGTATATTTATAATAATCATTTGCCATTTTTTTAATTAGATCTTTAATTTTATCAAATAATTCTTCTTGATTCATATAAACAACCCCTACTATCTATTTTTTCATTTCATTATGAATTTTTTCTATACTCTTTTTATATATCTTATACGCACCCTGATAAGATAAATCAGTTGCTTTACCTATATCACGAAAAGTACTAGGTTTTCCATGATAAAATCCGATAGCCATTTCTACTATCTTTCTGCTTCTATCATCAAGCCTTGAAATCATACTTTTAATACTATCACATAAACTAGAATCTATAATTTCTTCTTCCATATTGTTAGTAACTAGCATATCTTCTCTTATACTAGATAAAGATAACATATATGCTTTAAAGTATAAAAAGTTTAATTTTCTTAAATACAAAACAAGTTCAGGAGTAATAGAATGTTTTATTATCTGTTTTTCTTCTAATGCCTTTATTAAATAAGAAATAGGTGCTTCTTTTCCATGATTTTTGTAATACTTTAAATCTATTTCCATTACGGCATGGATTTCTAAAACCCGAAATTCGGGTATTTTAACTCCAAAACTATTAGCTGTGATATAGCGTAACATTTCACATTTAATATATTTAGAAACATATGAATAAGAAAGACCAATATTATCTGAATGATGATAAGCCTTTAATAATCCAATCATGCCCTCTTGATACAAATCGTCAAATTCTATTCCTAGAAAAGAAAATTGACTGGCATAATTTGATGCTTCTTCTTCAATACAAGACATATACTTATTTAATATTTCTTCTACTACTTTCATAATAACCCCTTTTCTATCGGCATATTATAGCATTAAACTAATAAAAAAACAATCTAGAGATTTTCCAGATTGTTTGTAGTTTCTTTCTTTTTTCAAATTTATTTCTTATAGATAACAAAAGATACACCTTTCTTATTATGATTTTTAATCACAATATCACATTTCATCATCGTAAGAGTTTTCTTCACAATAGATAATCCTAAACCAAATTCACCTTTCACACCCTTTCTAAAAGGAACAAATATTCCTTCGATTAAATCATTATCGATATTAGGGCCATCATTATATACGGTAATTTGATTCTTCTTAACAGTAATTTTAATTTCTTTTTCTGCATAACGAACAGCATTATTTAATAGGTTATCAATAATAGTTTCCCAAGAATCTACTGTTCCTAAAAACTTAGTATGGTTAGAAAACTGAACGACAAAGTTAATATTTGTATTTCGGTATTTGAATTTTTCTACTGAAGTATTTATAATTTCTTCAATATCAACTTCCTTTAATTCAAGGACTTTTAAATCTTTAAAATAATCAAGTTTATTTAGGTAAAGTAAGGAGTGTACTTTATTTTCTAGTTTTATTGTTTGTTCTTTTATAATTTTTAAAGCATTATTACTATCTTCAACACCATCTTCAACTGCTTCAATATAAGACTCAATCACAGTAAGGGGGGTCTTAAAGTCATGAGAAATGTTTTGATACATTTGATTACGGTATTCTTCCTGATTTTTTAAAGAAATTCTCATATCTTCAATAGCAAGTTCCAAAGACCTAATTTCATCATCTGCACTATCTTCTATGGTATGATTATATGTATCATCATCTATATGGTCGATTTTATTCTTTAATTTTTCTATTTTCTTAACAACAACACTACTCCATGAAATAAGAATAAAAGATACAATAATAAGAGTTAAAAAAATAATTGGAAAAATGTGGGACCACGAATCTTTTTTGCATCTTATAATATAAGAATTATTGGTAAATGCCACTCTTTGTATAGAATCATTCATGGTAGTATAATAATAGTATTTTTGACCACGGTAATAAAAATTACCATAAGTACCTTTAATAAGGGAAAGAAAATCTGATACTTTTCCATTTTTCACTAACTCATTAAAGTTATCACTATAAGATAAAACATCATTATAAACATAGATATAACCAATTTCACTAGAAATAGAATTATCTATAATATCTTCGTCTAAAAAATCTAATGGTTGTTTTAAATAATTATATAAATTCTTTTCATAGATAGGTAGCATTGTGTTTGGTAAAATAATACCTACTGATATTAAAATAATACTAAAAGCAATAATAATAGTAGATAATAATTGATGACTTAATTTACTTTTAATGTACTTCATGATAAACGATATCCATAGCCATATACGGTATTTACATTTAATTTTTTCATTTTTTTACGTAATCTTCTAATTAAATCATCAACTACACGGTCGCTTCCAAAGTAATCATCACCCCATACACTATTTAGGATTTCATCTCTAGAAAAACTTTTATTTTTATTATTCATGAGTAGGAGTAATAAATCAAATTCGAGTGTTGTTAATTTGATTTCTTTTTCATTTTCAGAAACAATTCTTCTATCAATATCTATTTTATAATCTAAATACTGTAAAATATGATTATCACTTTCTTTATAAACTCTTTTTATGATATTGTTTACTCTAAGCACTAATTCTTTAGGAGAATAAGGCTTGGTAATATAATCATCACTTCCTAATTCAAGTCCAATAATTTTATCTAAATCTTGGTCTCTAGCAGAGGTAAAGATAACTGGTACTAGAGAATTATTCTCTCTAATTTTTTTGATAATATCATAACCACTAATTTCATCACCTAGCATAATATCTAAGATATAAAGATGAATAGTATCAGAGTTATTTTCTATATAATTTAAAGCATCTTGACCTTTATAAAAGGTAACCACTTCGTAGGAAGCTTTTTCTAAATATGTTTTAATTAGATTAGATAAGTCTACTTCATCTTCAACCAAACAAACACGATACATTCTAACACCACCTATAGTTAGTATAGCACTAATTTATTTTCTTTTCTATATTCTTCACCCTCCAATCTGACAAGTTTATAGTAGGAGTTTTTTATTTATAAAATTTCATTGATTTTTTTATTTCGTTATTTAATAATTTTACTATCACTTCCTTTCATGTTTTCAGTATAGTAAAAGAATGTGAAAAGAATATTAAATAATAATGGGAAATTATGGGAAAAGAAAAAACTAATACTTGAAGTTCGTGTTCAAATATTAGTTTTATATTGAATTATTGAATTGTAAATGGATTTTCTTTAGTGCCATCTCCATCGGAAATTTGAGTATCAGATTTAATATTTATTACTGGATTAAGTATAATATTAACAGAATTCGCTGTATAAAAATACATTGATGATGGTGTTATAGTCCATATAATTGAACTATAGTTAAAATAACCTGCCGGACTCATTGTCCAATATCTATAATCACTGTAAAGATAATTTTTTCCACCACTGAAATTGATATGAACTCCTGCATATACTACTTCATCATAACTAAGTAATCCTACGCTTGCACTAACTATACCTTTTCCATTACCATCACTACTACATTTAAAGTCTGGGGTATATTTATTATAAGTAGTCATTGTAGCACTTCCTGCTGTCCAACTATCAGAATATTTTGCTTTTGCTTGTTCACAATAATAATCTCCAGTTGCTACATTTTTAGCTAAATCTTGCTTACTTCCTATATTTGTTTGATACCAGCTTTCTAATGTTGTTTTAGCTTGGCTATTTGTATAATACATATATGTATAATTATTATAGTTAGAATTAAATGCATAATTAGCATTATTATTGATTCCATCTTGCATTACGATACGAACTGTTCCATCTTCATTAATTCTTACTATTCTCCAAGTAAAACCCGCAAATGATACATAATTATTTTCGACATTTCCTCTAAAATAATAAGTTGGTTTACCTGTATTGGTGGCAGTTGATTTATATAATCCACTTTTATCACTTGTATTATTACTTGAAGTAGTTAAAGTTGGTGTATCCGTAATCAAAGTATTACTTGATAATATTTTGTTAGCTAATGTTTGAGTATCTCTAAACACAAACTCACAAGTAATTTCTTCTTCACTCGTATCAGGTAATGATAAGCTCCAATTATAATTATCAAAACTAGTTTCTTTTCCATTACATTTAACACTTTCTACTTCATATCCATCACTCTTATTAGGAAAATGACTTGGTTTTACTTTGTTCCCAACATAAGTCCATGCTAAGATTACATCTCCTGATTTAATTTCTTTTAATGCCAAGCCATATTTTTTGATATCATCATACTCTAGATTTACTAAACCACCATGCACTTTAAAAGTTACTTTTACATTTTGATTACTATTATTTTGAATTATAATTTTTATCTCTTTTGTTTCATTTGCTTTGATAGTTCCTTTAACATTATCTTTTGTATTGCTAGCATAACCTATCTTTACATCTTTAATATTATTTTCTATTTGATAATATAATTCATATTTTGAAGAAATTGTATTTAAGCTAGTTATTTTGAGTGTAGTCGTAATCTTATCATTAGCATTTACCGTAATTTGATTATTCTTTAAATTTTTATTTTCTATCTTATAATCTAAAGTTCCAGCTACAATATTTAGTTTTCCATGCTCTTCTTTCGTATTTGAAAAGATTGCATATGAAGCACTAATACTAATAACTATTATCATAATCAAAATAAAAATTAATACATAATACCTTTTAAATTTTTCCATTTTTTACCACTCCTATTCTGGTTTCTAAGTATATTACTTAAAAAACATAGAAATAGGAGTTTTAACTAGTAAAATAAAGACTTTTTACAAATTAAATAAAAAGATATTTTATACTTTTTTGAAATGTGAAATATTCAAAATAGCCATATAATAAAAGGACAACAAGCAAACACTCATAGTCCTTAATTAATATACTTAGTAACCTATTTTTTATTACATTTTAATTATATAATAATTACCAGTTGTAAACAAGTAGTAATTTCAAAAAAAGAACTACCATTACTGGTAATTCTGTTACTACTTTATTCTTATTCTTCTGTGCTAGCTGGTTCTTCAGCTTCTTCATAAGCTTTAAGAATAGCTTCTTCAAACATAGAACGAACTTCTGGATTAATTGGGTGAGCAATATCTCTATAATCACCAGTAGGAGTCTTCTTACTAGGCATAGCTATAAATAATCCCTTTTCTCCTTCAATGATTCTAATATCATGAACTGCAAAACTATCATCTAATAATACAGATGCAATTCCTTTCATTCTAGAACCTTCTTTTTCAATCTTACGTACATTTACAGATGTAATTTTCATGTGTATCCTCCTTCTAAAGTAATTTACTTTACAAATCTATAATATAATATTTTATTTGAAAAAGCAACGATTTTTAATAAAGTTTACACCGGTTGTGTTAATACCAATTTTTTAATTAAAACATCACTATAACTAAATGATTTAATTTGCATAGTATTTTCTAAACGAACAACAAAAATAGAGGGATAAGTATCAACAATAGTAGCTGAAAATTCTTCTATCTGATTTCTGCTACCATTAAAACGAAATTGCATTGTCTGTCCTTTATAAGAACGAATCTTACTCTTTACCTTTTCTATATTCATCTTGGATACCCCACAAACATACAACCCTTTGTAACAACGCCACCCATTCCCTCAGAACCAGACTTAGTTTTTCCAAGTAAATCAATTAAATCTACTGTTTTATTTCTATCATATAAAGCTAAATAAGAAGCTATAATAGCTGGATCTAATGCATGAATATTAATTCTTTTAGGACTAGAAGCAAAAGTAGAACCTGCCTTTATTAATTCTTCATAATTACTTTGACAAGCACCAGCTATAATAATTAATTTATCTTGATTCTTCTCATAATTTCTTGCTACCTTTACAGCATCAATAAAATTAGAAGTATTCTTATAATTCATGACATTATCAGTAGAACCTTTTCTCTTATAATAAGCATCATGTCCTGTAATTACCACAATATCAGGACTTAGTTTTTCTAAATAAGACTTAATTTCTGTCTTAATATCTACTTCTTTTAAGCATAAACCATAAGCCATAATATTTAACTTTTTATAAAAACTCATGCATCTCTTTAAATAATCTTCATCACCATCTATATGTAATACTTTACCAGGCAAATAAAAAAACTCACTACGATCTAAATTTAAATCATTCGTAATAGAAGTAGTAATTCTTTCATCATCTACTACATCAGTATTATCAACCTTTACTAAATCATTAACATCACTATCTGCATATAATCTTAAGTTAATTCCCTTTAAATAAGCAATATTACCAGTAATCTCCATAATCACAAAATAAGTATCATTATGATATGAATTTCTAGTAACAATGTCACCAACTTGAAAAAGCATATTTTCACCCCTATCAATGAAATATATGCTTTTATTTAACTAAATTATTACTAATATCTACAAAAACCTCTAGAGGTAGCTCTTCTGCTCTTACACTTAAATCAAAATGATAATTCTTTAAAGTCTGTTCTATTTCCTTTAAATCATAACCTTTTAAATTATTTCGTAAAGTCTTACGCTTAAAACGAAAACTATCTCTAATTAAATTAAAAAATAAAGTAGAATCTTTTAAAGGTAGCAATTCCTTTTTACGAGTAAGTGAAATAATCATACTATCAATATTAGGTTTTGGTACAAAACAATTCTTACTTACCAAAAACTCTTTCTTTAAATCAAAATAATAATTTAAAAACACCGTAATAGAACCATATTCTCTACTAGCTGGTTTTGCACAAAAACGATCTGCCACTTCTTTTTGAACCATAACTACGATTTTTTCTATTTCTAAATTACTAGTAACTAACTGCGTAATAATAGGTGTCGTAACATAATAAGGTAAATTAGCTATTACATATAAATGTTCATAGTCATAATCATTTAAATCTTCTAATACATTACGTTTTAAAAAATCATCATAAATAACAGACACATTCGTATATTCCAATAATGCTTGGTCTAATATATCTTCTAAAGATTCATCAATTTCATAACATAATACTTGTTTTGCTACTTTAGCTAACTCTTTAGTTAAAGCACCAGCTCCAGGACCTATCTCTATTACTAAAGTATTATCTGGTATCTTAGAAACATCAACTATCTTTCTAGGAATAGAGTTATCTCTTAAAAAGTTTTGACCATACTTCTTCTTAAAATTAAAATCTTTTGTATTCATAAAGCCTCCACTACTAATAATATAACATAATTATGAATAGAAAAAAAATAAATTTTTAGAATCAAGAAAAAAAGAAGCCATAATAGCCTCTATTTTGATTTCTTCTTATCTGGGTCAGAAAATTCTACTACATTGACACCATTATTTTTTCCTTTAATAATTTTCTTTTTTGTATCCGTTTTTGTAACAACCTCTACCTTTTTTGGTACAAAGTGGAAATCCTCTAACATTAATAATACATTAGAAACAGATAAAATATATAACATAGCTTTCATAGGTGCGATAACATCAGCAAAATAATTGAAATTAATATTATAACCTAAACGAATAATAGCTATCATATTTTTATCACAGAAAGTACGATAAACACTGAATAATAACATTAAAAATACCAAGCAACAAGTAACATTATAAAATAAACAATTATTTACACTTTTTTGTTTAAAAATAATATTAATAGCAAATAGTATAAACAATAAAATAAATGGGATAAAGTTAAATATTGCATTGATCATATTCTTTTCAAGTCTTTGATACATATTGATAATGATAAAAAAGCTAAATACAAAAGTTACTAATAAAAGTAAAACTTTTAAATAAGAAAGAATAGTATTTAAAATCTTAATCATGATTACCCTCCACTTCATCTTTATACCAATTAGAAACATATTCTACAAAGCTAGCAGCTTTATTATAAGCACCCATTACTTCATAAAAACCATCTCTAGTATTATCTTTAATAGAACTAGAAGCAATTGAAGTATTAAAGAAATAACTACTATTATTAATTAAATCTTTTTTTAGATAAGAAGTTTCATCTAATAAAGAGTTAATATAAAGTTGAATCATATCTTTATTATCTAATAAATATCTACTATTAAAAGTATCAGAATTGATAGTAGTTAACCAGTATAAGTTATTAACGATACAACCATTTAAAATATCATTTTCATAAGATTCTCTAAGTTTATATACATCAATAATAGTAATTTTATCTTTATCTTTCATATTTTGAATCGTTTCATTAGAAAACTTATCACTACAAGTCTTTAAATTATGATAAAAAACTTGCATTTTATTAACTGGAATACTACCTTGATAAGTATTGGCATTAAATTTAGAAATGTTATCATTTACAGTTTTAATCTTATTTTCAAAACTAGTAACTAATGGTTGAGAATTAAATTCAACATGATAATCTTTTCTAAGTTCTAAATAATGATATCCATTAGCAAGTAAATAAAAACTAGTAAAAGCAAAAACTAATCCAATTAAAGTATAATTAATAATCTTTAAATATTGTTTAAAAAATTCCATACAAAATCCTCCTATTTATTCTTTTTATTGTCTTTATTGTTTTCATCAGGTAACTCTTCTTTATCAGATCTAATTACAGTAACACTATCTGATGATATATCTTTTAATGATGATAGCTTACTATTATTATCTTCCTCATCTTCATCTTTCATTCTAGATGTTTTAATTAATTTTAAAATATCACTTCCTATAATAAGTAAACAAGGAATCACAACGATCATTAACCAACCAATTGGTTTCGTCATAATAGTTTGTAAGTACCCAATCATAGGAATTCTTAAAAAGACTTTACCTATTACTTCATCTGGTGCGATTAAAGCAAAATCAGCTGTATTATTATGGTCTCCCTTCGTTCTATAACCAATAATCTTAGAATTATCATTTTGGTCATGAACAATATCAACAACACGGTGCGTAATTGGGGTACCAGCTGTTTCTATATCTTTTGATAAGAAAGTAATAATATCATAAGTTTTAATATCATCTTCTGTCGCTCTAATAGTTAAAACAGCATCATAAACATTAATACTTGGTATCATACTCTCACTAATAATTACATAAGCCCCAAATAAAGGAGAACGATTAATCCCTTTACTAGCAGATAGTTTTTTATCAACAAAAGTAGCTCCAAACATTAAAAACGCTATACCTAAAACTAAAACAACAGAATAGAATAATACCGAAGACAGAAAATGTAATATTTTTTTTAAAAAATCCACCTTATCACCCTATTTCTATTCTTACTATTATTTAAACTAATAATACCACATAAAAAAATAGAAGTAAAATAAAAAAAGAAAAACTAAGTCTTTCTTTACAGTAATTAATAAGTACCAGTAGCGGCAACATTTACTTTTAAGGAGAATTTTTTATCATTTAACACGGTATAATCAAAATTATCAGTGTTAGGATCTTTAACCCACATTCTAAGACGGAATTTTTTACTATAAGCAACTTCTCCAGCTTGTACATTTCCATAGTAAATTGTTTTTCCAGTTAAAAGACTATTGGTAGTTGTAGCTAACTGATTATAGGTAGTAACATTACCTGAATTTGCAGTAATTGGAGTTTCTTGTTCTTGATTTCCTTCAAATGTAGTTAAATATACTTTTACCCAATCATCATCTAAAGTAGAGTTTTCATTTTTCTCAGTCACTATTTCATATGCTAAATTTGTTTTCGTAGTAGAAGCCGAAACGGTAAAATCAAAGTATTCTCTATTACCAGATAAAACTTTACCTTGACTATCACTAACAGGAATAGCATCTTCTATATAAATACCATTACCTCCACCATTAGCATCGGAATAAGAAAAAACAATTCTACCAGTTTGAATTACATTATTCGTAATACCAGCACCAAAAGAATTAAATATGGAATAACTAATTCCAATAAATAAACAAATTAAAGATAAAAATAAAAGTAAAACTCCAACAATATTAATTTTAGAATTTTTCATAACACACTACCCTTCTACTTGATAAGCATATACATCTACTTTAATAGAAAACATCTTATCTTCATAATCTTTACTATCTTCTTTTAACCACATTCTTAAACGGTAAGATTCGTTATAGTTTTTTAACCCCTCATCTAAAGTCTTTTCATATAAAACATAATAATCTTTATTGTTGATAACTTCTTTTTTTAAACTTGAGAAATTAGTAAAAACTTTTTCTTCTTCATAACTACCCATCATCTGTGTTAGATAAATTTGAATATTTTTATCACTTAAAGTAGATTGTTCATTTTTATTAATTAATAACTTATATAATAGTTTAGCTTTTTTAGTAGTAGCCGTAATATAAAAATCAAAATACTGATTTTTTCCAACCATCTTTTTTCCTAGAGCATCACTAATTGGAGAAGCATCTTCAAGTAGAATACCACTTCCTCCAGGATTCACATCAGAGTAGGTAAAAACAATTTGACCAGTATCAATTTCATGTTCGGTATCATCTCCTGTATAAATGGAATAAGTAATACCAAACACACAAAAGAATAATAGAATAGCCGCTAAAAATAAGTAAGACCAATAATTTGTTTTTTTCTCTTGGTTTTCTTTTTTAGTTTGATTTTCTTGATTTTCTTCTTTCATAAACATTCTTCCTTTCTACCAACCCCAGCGTAAGGTTTCATAATGGACTTCTTTTTGTCTACCAATAACATCCATATTATCAGTTTCTGATACCAAAAAATCCATAATATTTCCTTTAATAGCGCCACCTCTATCTAAAACAATTGCGATAATAGGCTCTGTTGAAAAGCTAACATTCGTAATTTGAACAACAGTACCACATGGAATATTACTATCAGCAGCTACAATTCTAATTTTACCGTAAGTGCTATCTTCAAAATAGATATTTCCATTACGAACATCTTGTCTTGGTGGACAAGAAACTCTACCACTACATCCTCTACATACTGGATTATAAGCAGTCATTTGCCCCGTAAAAGAAATTGGCGTTGTTGCACCAAATTGAGAAGCTTCTAACATATTACTAACTTCTTTTACTTTCAAAGTTTTATTTTTATTATCATATTTCGTAATAATATGAATTGCTTCAATAGACTTAACACCATTAATATTACGAACACTGTTTACCTTATGAGTATTATTAGAAGCAAAAAAATAGACGCATAAAAAACAAGTAATCACCAATAAAAAACGATGAAACATAATTTTATAAAATGGCGTAACTTTCTTTTTCAACTTTAACACCTACTTTTGACGACTATTATATAAGCTAAATATACCACACTTAAATAGGTAAGTCAAATGTCCTAATAGCATTTTCTGTCGTTATTTTGGCAACATTTTCTAAAGGAATGTTCTTTATTTCCGCTATTTTTTGAGCAATATAGAAAATATTACTAGATTCATTAGTTTTTCCTCTATTAGGTTCAGGAGTTAAATAAGGACTATCTGTTTCTAAAACGATATTAGTAAGTTCCAATTTTTCTATGACTTCAAAAAGTTTACTGTTTTTAAAAGTTACTACTCCCCCAATTCCAAGTAAAAAGCCTAAACTGATAAATTTTTTCGCCATTTCTAAACTACCACTGAAACAGTGAATCACGCCAGATACTTTATATTTTTTTAGAATTTCATAGGTTTCATTAATAGAATCGCGACTGTGAATAACGACTGGTAATTTTAATTTTTCAGCTATCTCTAATTGCTTACAAAATACTTCTCTTTGTTTGTCTTTATTATCTTTATTCCAATAGTAATCAAGTCCAATTTCCCCAATTGCTACAATTTTAGAATTATTTTTAACCATTTCTTCTAATGTTTCGTAATCTTTTTCCACAATTTTGTTACTAACTTCAGGGTGATAACCAATGCAAGCATATAAATTTTTATATTTTTCCACAAATTTAGTGGATAACATAATATCATCTTTCTCACAAAAAGAAGCAATTAACACTTCTACTTGAGCATCAGTTGCATTTTTAACATATAAATCTGGTTCTACCCCAAAATCATCTCCAATATGCATATGTGTATCTATAAACATAGTAAAACCTCCAAAATAATTGTACCAAAAAAGTAGCTATTTCGATAACTACTTTAAAATATTTACACCAATAATTAGAATGCAAAATGTTATAATGATTAGCCCTTACAGAAATTTTATTCTTTTAAAAGTATTATTTTTTACCTAATTCTGCTAATTTTTTCTCTTTATCGATTCTCATAAATAAAGCTTCTGGATTACCAACTTCATAATAATTATCACTTAAGTAAGTTAATTCACTTCTAGAATTATTAATCTGCGTCTTTATTTTTTCACTTGTATCAGGTAAATATGGACTTAAGAAAATACCACATACACGAATAGCTTCTAATAAGTTATATAAAACTGTCTCTAATCTATCTTTTTTACTTTCATCTTTTGCTAAAACCCAAGGTTCAGCTTCGTCGATATATTTGTTACTTCTTCTTAATACATCAAATATTTCATCAAGTGATGCACCTATTTCTAAATTGTCCATTTTCTTTTCAATTTTACTATCAAGATTTTGAATCATAGAAATTAACTCATTATCATAAGTGTCTAAAACATTTTTATTACTAACTTTTCCATCAAAATATTTATTAACCATTGAAATAGTACGATTAACCAAATTACCTAAAACATTAGCTAGATCACTATTAATTCTTTCAATTAATAAATCATAAGTTAAACTACCATCTTGTTGATAAGGAATTTCATGAAGTAAATAATAACGAATTGCGTCTACTCCAAACTCATTTACTAAATCATCAGCATAAATAACGTTACCCTTAGACTTACTCATTTTACCATCACCTACTAATAACCATGGGTGACCAAATACTTGTTTTGGAAGTGGTAAATCAAGACTCATTAAGAAACAAGGCCAATAAATAGTATGAAAACGAATAATATCTTTTCCTATTAAATGTAAGTCAGCAGGCCAATATTTACTAAACATTTCACTACTTCCATCTGGATCATAACCAATATTAGTAATATAATTTGTTAGAGCATCAAGCCATACATAAACAACATGTTTAGGATCAAAATCAACTGGAATTCCCCAATTAAAAGAAGTACGAGAAACACATAAATCTTGAAGACCTGGCTTGATAAAGTTATTAATCATTTCATTTTTTCTAGACTCTGGTTTAATAAAATCAGGGTGTAATTCAATATATTCTATTAATCTATCTTGATACTTAGAAAGTCTAAAAAAGTAAGCTTCTTCACTTTTTGGTTCCACATCACGACCACAGTCAGGACACTTTCCATCAACTAATTGACTTTCTGTAAAGAATGATTCACAAGGAGTACAATAAAGACCTTCATATTTACCTAAATAAATATCACCTTTATCATACATTTTCTTAAATATTTTCTGTACAATTTCTTCATGATGCTTATCAGTAGTTCTTACAAATTTATCATAACTTGTGTTCATAATATCCCAAATATTTTTGATTTCAGCGGCAACACCGTCAACAAATTCTTTAGGAGTAATTCCTTTTTCTTCTGCTTTTATCTGAATTTTCTCACCATGTTCATCAGTTCCAGTTTGGAAATAAACATCAAACCCTTTTAATCTTTTATAACGCGCAATACTATCTGCTAAAACTACCTCATAAGTATTACCAATATGAGGTTTTCCTGATGTATAAGCAATAGCTGTTGAAATATAATATTTTTCCATAATATCTCTCCTATCTACCTGTAGAACCAATACCACTAGTTCTAACATTATCTATATTTTCTTCATTATCAACTGTTAAAAATGGAATAAAAATACCTTGACATATTTTATCACCTTTTTTTACTACATAATCTTTATCTCCATGATTTTCAAGTTTAATCCACATATGACCTTCATTATCAGGATTATTATAATAATCTCTATCAATAACGCCAACTTGATTACATAATCTAACATTATATTTAAATCCTTGACTACTTCTTACCACAATTAGTAAAACTTCTGATGAATTCATATTAGCCTTAACACCAAGTGGAAATTTTTTTATTTCACCAGGTTTCAAAATAAAATTAAATAAAGATTCAAAATCATAACCGGCACTTTCTTTTGTACTTCTTTTAGGAATATTATATGATTCATATAATTCTTTATCATCACTTATGTCCTTTTTAAATTGTTCAAAACTAATTTTTTCAAAATATCTTGCCATAATAAACACCACCTATAAATATTTTTCTAAATCATTAATTGAAGAAATAGTAGTACAATTAGAATAATTTATTGAATTATTATATGTATTATCATTATTAATAAGATAACCGTTCATTCCTAAATTAATAGCAGGCCTAATATCAGTTTCAAAAGAATCACCCACTACAATAACTTCATTTTTTTGATACCCATTTAATAAATATTTATACATTTCTAAATAAGGCTTTTTTTTAAATTTATCTGCCGTTACTATTTCATCAAAATATGGTAAAATTTCTAATCTTTCTAATTTACGAATTTGCTGGCTATAAAACCAATTAGTAGCAATAGTTAACGAATATTTAGAACTAAGATTAGCAATAATATCTTTCAAATGACTATTACCTTCTAAACTACACTCTCCCAAAAAGTTAGTCCAAGTTTCAACAAACGAATCAGGAAGATTTATATTTAATTGTTTACCTAAATATTTAGACATTTCCACTTTATTCATTTTATAACATTTTTTAATATAAAGATTAATAGACTGTTTAATAACAGGAAGTACAGTAGAATCATAAGGAAGATTATAAAAATCAAATGTATCCATAACAGTATCCCACCATTTATCATTCCACAAAATTAATGTATTGTCTAAATCAAAAATAATTCTTTTTATCAAAATACCACTTCCTATATTAAAAAAACGACTATTCTTCCATAAGGACGAATAATCGCGGTACCACCTTAATTTATAGCATAACACTATACACTTAAACTCTTAACGCGAGTAACGGATAACTATAATTATCAGCTCCAGAACCATTTATTATTGTTCCTCTATATCTACTTTCACCTAACTAGACTCTCTAAAATAGATTTCCAATAACTCTTTCCTTCAAAACATTTATGCCATAAATTATAACACAACTAAACAGAATCATCAACTATTTTGACTAAAATTGAAGCAATTAACCTGACAAGTACCTTATTATCATCAGTAATTTCATCATTAATCAAGATAACACTACCCAAAGAATCACTATCTACCAAAATAGGTACTAAAAAAGAAGGCGTATTATTTGTTTCATCTACCACAATATAAGAATTACTATCATTAAAAACTTCACATCTATTATCAATTTTTTCTTTAATATTGTTTGAAAGTTCTTTATTAAGAAACTGTTTTTGAAACTCCTTAGAAACCGCAATAATTTTCTCTCTATCCGTAATTAAAATATTCTTTTGATAAATTTTAGCTACGGAATCAACTAAAATAGTAGCATTTTGGACCATATTATCTAATAAAGAATACTTCTTCAAAATAATACCAACACTATCTACAAAAATTTCTAAACTATCTCCCTCATTAATTTTAAAATTTCTTCTAATTTCCTTAGGAATCACAATTCTCCCTAAATCATCAATTCTTCTAACAACACCAGTTGCTTTCATATATAACCCTCTTTCTATCATTAGTGTTAGAAAAATTGTTAATATTATACGAAAAAAGTATAGATTTTTTTACTATACTTTTATTAATTACTAGTTCTAGAAGATATATCTTGAAATCTTAAATAACTTTCTTTTGCTTTATTGATTAAATTATTATCACGCAACATAATTTCCATATGTATTTTAGTTTCAAGCTTACCATATAAACGATTTTCTAAATAGTCATTAACACGACTAATTGCTAATTTTTCTTTATCATCATCAACATTTTCTAAAATATATTGATTAAGAAGCTCAATTCCCTGTTCTTTTATACTGATAACAGAATTTTCATGCATCTGTTCTTTAAAATCTTTTGTTGTTTGAAAAACCTGTTCATAATAATGATTTAAAGAAGATTCTTCAAACTCTAAATGGTCAATTTTCTCTTCTAATGTCTGTTTCTTAAGTTGTAAGTATTTATCTATTTGTGAATAACTCTTAATTTTCATATCATTAATAGTCTGTGTAATAAATTTATCACTATTGTAAATACCAGAGTCTTCATGAATAGAAATTATATTTTTAATTGCCGTATCAAATTCAAGATTAAAAATATTAGTAATTGTATCTAGTAAACTATTAATATTTTTTTCTAAATCATACTTCAAATTACTAATAATTATCATTTTATTTTTTTCACGAAACATCTCTTTTAAATCTTTATCCATGTTATCAATCCTTTTATACTAGAATAATCATAACAGTTTATTGAAATTTAGTCAAATTTCTGTAAAGCAAATAGTAACTAATCAATTTAAATCTTTTACGATAAATTTTAAGACATTATCTTTATTATATTAATGCAATTATTATTATCGTATAAAACCAATAATTAATAACATACATTATTTTATAAATTTATGTAATATTTTAATAGTATTCTTTACGAACAAGAAAAAAATTGATATAGTAAAAGCAGTTTGGTGAGAGTTATGAAAAAAAGAAAAATATTATTTTTAATAGGAATTGCCTTCATTTTTTTATTGATAGGAACAAAATCATCTCCATTATATAAAATAAATGACTGGTATGATGCTGAATGTTTCTTCACAATGGGAAAATCAATGATGATCGGCAAAGTTCCTTACTTAGACTTATTTGAACAAAAAGGTCCATTATTATTCCTAATCTATGGAATTGCTTCCATTATTTCTACAAATAGTTTTATAGGAGTCTTTATCTTAGAAGTAATTTCCTATACGATTTTCTTATACTATATCGATAAAATTATTACCTTATATATAGATGAAAAATATAGCTATATACTACTACCAATTTTATCATTATTAATCCTATCTTCTAGAAGTTTCACACACGGTGGTAGCTGTGAAGAATTTTGTTTTCCAATCCTAGCAATTACCCTATACCATTTTCTAAATTATTTAAAAAATGATAGCATTTCTAATCAAAACACTATTCTAATAGGTATTATGTCAGGTTTAATTCTATGGACAAAATACACATTACTAGGATTAAATATAGGATTTTGTATCGTATTACTAATAAATGAAATTACTAAAAAAAACTATAAAGAATTACTTACAAAAATTGGCTACTTTTTACTAGGGATCATAATAACTACTATTCCATGGTTAATTTATTTTGGATTACACAAAAATGGAATAAAAAGCTTAATCGATACTTATTTTTTATTTAATATTACTAGCTATGCTGATGATATCAGTATACTTCAAAAACTAATAAACTGTTTTCATACCGTAAATGGTGTTTTAATAAAATATTATCAATATATAATACTAATTATAATTCCTATGATACTATCCATTAAAACAAAAGTATTCTTTAAAAATACTAAAAACAATATTTATTTATTACTAATAACTCTATTATTATTAAACTTATTATTTATTGGTGGAACAAACTTTAGATATTATTCTTTACCAATGCAACCATTTATGATATTTGGACTAATCTATATCTTTTACCTATTATCACAAACAGAAATAAACAAATTTCTAAAAAAGAACATACTATTAATATCAGTGATTACTACTAGTATCTGCTTAATAACTAGCTATTATCGTTCACCAAATACTGAATATTTAAAAAAAGAAAAAAGTTATTATGCACAATATACATTTCTAAACTATATAAAACCCAACACAACATTATTAAATTATAACTTTTTAGATGGTGGTTTTTACTTCACTACAAAAACATACCCAACGGAACACTATTTTCAAAAAAATAATATTAAATACCATCTATTCCCACAAAATATAGATAGCCAAAGAAAATATGTAAAAGAAAAAAGAACTGATTATGTAGTAACTACAAATAAAATTTCTAAAAAGAATTTAAAAATACTAAATGAAAATTATAAACTAATAGCAAGTCATAAACAAAAGTATGAAGGTCATTTAAAAACTTATTATTTATACGAAAAAAGATAGTTATGATAAAAAACTATCTTTTTAATTCAATTTTACTTAGTAAATCTACCAAATAATATATATAATGTTTTTCAAGTTTTACGGTATCTAAAATAATAATCAATTGATTAGAAAGCATTTTAAAACGGAACATTGGCGTTATATGAAAAGCATCAACAAATAACTTCTCACCATCAATTTTAGTAGTAGCTTCTTCACTTACCACTAACTCTAATGAGTTTTTCGTATAATTTACCTTTTCAATGCCCAACTCTTTTGCCATTTTTTCAAACCATTCTTGATACATATAAATAATAACATCTTCATCAAGTTTACCAAAACGATCTTCCAAATCCAACTGTACTTCCTTCAATTTGCCTAAAGAATCAATCGTATTAATTTCTTTATGAATAGATATCTTTAACTGATCATCATCAGTATAATTATTAGAAATATGTGTAGATACATTTAATAATGGTTTCTCATTCTGAATAATTTCTTCTTTTGGAGTAATTCCTTTTAATCTACTAATTTCATCTTGTAGCATTTTCAAATATAAATCAATTCCTACTGTATCAATAAATCCAGCCTGTTCACTACCTAGAATATCTCCAGCTCCACGAATCGATAAATCACGAGTAGCAATCGAAAAACCACTACCAAGTTCTGTAAAATCTTTAATAGCATTTAATCGTTTAATAGCAACTTCATTTAACATTTTAGATGGTGAATACATTAAATAAGCATAAGCAATCTTATTACTTCTACCAACTCTACCTCGTATCTGATATAGTTGACTAAGTCCAAAATGATCTGCATCTAAAATAATTAAGGTATTAGCATTCGGAATATCAATTCCCGTTTCAATAATAGTGGTACATATTAAAATATCATACTCATGATTAATAAAAGCTATCATTCTATCTTCAAGTTCTTCCTTAGTTAATCTACCATGTGCAAAAATAATTCTAGCTTCTGGTACCAAATTTTGAATTTCAGAAACTTTGCGTTCGATACTATCTACATGATTATATAGTAAAAATACTTGCCCATTTCTAGACATTTCTTTATAAATAGCGTCTTTAATAATCTGTTTATTTTCTTCAATTACATAAGTTTGAACAGGATACCTATCAACAGGTGGTGTCTCAATTAAAGACAAACTTCTGATACCAATCATAGACATTTGCAAAGTTCTAGGAATAGGAGTAGCCGTTAAAGTTAAAACATCAACATTACTTTTATACTCCTTTATTTTTTCTTTATGAGTAACCCCAAATCTCTGTTCTTCATCAATAATTAATAACCCTAAATCTTTAGGTTTAATATCATTACTAAGTAATCTATGAGTACCAATTACAAAGTCAATAGTACCATTTTCAAGCTCTGATAAAATTCTTTTTTTCTCTTTAGGAGAAGTAAAACGATTTAAAAGTCCAATATTAACAGGAAAATCTTTAAATCGTACCAACGCATTTTGATACTGTTGATTAGAAAGAATAGTTGTAGGACACAAATACAAAACTTGTTTAGAATCCATAATAGCCTTAAATACTGCTCGAAAAGCTACCTCTGTCTTTCCATAGCCAACGTCTCCACACAATAAACGGTCCATTGGTTGTCTAGATTCCATATCATTTTTTATTTGTTCTATTGCCAGTAACTGATCTTTAGTTTCTGCATATTCAAAACTAGCATCAAACTGTTTCTGTAACTCTGTATCTTTAGAAAAAGCATACCCTTCACGCATTTCTCGTTCAGCATAAAGTTTCAACAATTTATCAGCAATATCATGAATTTTACTCTTAACACGAGCCTTAATCTTATTCCAATCAGAACCACCTAATTTATTAATCTTTGGCATTACGCCTTCATTTCCAGAATATTTACTAATTAAATCAATTTTTTCAACTGGAATATAAAGTTTATCATTACCAGCATAAACAACCTCTATATAATCCTTGATTAAATTGACATGATTTAAAGTTTTAATACCATTATAAATTCCAATACCATTAACTGCATGGACTACATAGTCACCAACTTCTAGTTTATTCAAATCTTTGATTTTAGAAGCATATTTAAAATGAGTTTTATATTTCTTTCGAACTGACTGATAAGAAAATAACTCCTTAGAAGTAAGTACCACTTTGTCATCATACATAAATCCCTGATTCATTTCTTTCAAAATGATATTTACTTTTCCCTTTTCAAGATTTTCTTCATCAGTAATAATAGAAGAAACTTTTAACTCTTTCCTAAAATTTTTAACCTGTATTTCTTTTATATAAACAATAATGAGTTTATTTAAATATAACTGTTCTGATAAAAAATGATTAATAGCTTCAATATTTTCATGAAAATATGGAATTTCTTTGCAGTCGAACTGATAAACCGTAAAATCTTTATCATTTAATAAATTATCAACTGTTAAATAATAATTTAAAGAACCAGGAGCAAAATAAGTAAAGTCATGCATATATGTTCCTTGATAAGAATTATCTTTTTCAGCATGATATTCCATTACTTCTTTTAAAATAGATTGATAAGTAATATCTAATTGATGAGGATCTTTATAAAAAGTAATAGGATTATTTAAATATTCTAAAATAGAAGAAGTCTTAGAGTATTGAGGTAAATACTTTTGTTTTCTTTCTAAAACATCAATATCACCATCAAGAATAAATTCACTATAAGGACGAATAGTGATAGTTGAAATATTAGAAATAGATTTTTGATTATCTTCATCAAATTCACGAATAGATTCAATGGTATCTCCAAAAAATTCAAATCGTATTGGGTGGTTGGCATTAATAGGAAAAACATCAATAATAAATCCCCTAACAGCAAATTCTCCAGTCTTAGTAACCAAAGATTCTCTCTTATAACCAATATTCGTTAAATATTTTGCTAATTCTAATTGATCAAAATCTTGATTCAGTTGAAAGGTTTTAATATTTTCTTGATAGGTAGTAATTGTAGGTAAAAAGCGTAAATACCCCATTAAATTAGTAATAACTATTACTTTATCATTTTCTAAAATGGAAGTGATAGTTTCTAATCGATTTACCATTAAATCAGGGCTAGTAGCAATTGCTTCACTCGTTAAAAAATCGTCCATTGGAAATAAATACACCTTAGACTGGTAATTAGACAAGAAATCAAATAATCGATTTGCTTCAAATAAACTACTAGTAACGATTAAAATAGAACGATCATTTTTTTGATATACGGTATCAATATAACGACAAAAAACTTCATCAGTAAGGCCTGATAAAGCTACATTTCTAATATTTTTAACTGGAACATTAGAAGGAAAAAAATTCATAATATCACCTATCTTGCTTATGATTATATTTAGACATTAAAGCATCAAATGGTAACTGAAAATAGTCATCTAAAATAGCCATAACAGTATCAATAACTGTATCTAATTTACTTTCATCTTCTCTAGACATTTTACCTAAAACATAATCTTTTGTATCTATACTCTTATTATTAGATATACCAATTTTTATTCTTTTATACATTTGAGTACCTAAATGCAATTCAATATTCTTAAGTCCATTATGACCACCACTAGAACCTTTTTTCTTTAATTTAAAAGTCCCAATTGCTAAATCTAAGTCATCATGAATAATTAAAATATCATCTACTGAAATTTTATAGAAATCTACAAATTTACGAATAACTTCTCCACTTAAATTAATATAAGACTGTGGTTTTAATAAAATTATTTTCTCATTTTGAGTCATAGTTTCTACATAAAGTCCATTAAATTTTGACTTTGTAATAGAAACTCCTAAGATACTTGCATATTTATCTATTGTTTTAAAGCCAACATTATGACGAGTATTTTCATATTCATGACCAGGATTACCTAAACCAACTATTAATTTCACATTATCACCTACTTACGAATAAAACTATCATTTTTTATTAAAAATTATTTCCCGGGAAATAATTTTAGTGCTTTTCCATATGATATTCCTTATAAACAACCGATTTTGGAATATCTCTTTCAACAGCTACTTTCTTAATAGCCTCTTTTTCACTCATGCCATCTTCTAAATAAAGACGAATATGTTCTAAAATTGTCATACTAGAATAATCTTCTTGTTCCAAATTACCCTCAACAACTACTACCATTTCCCCTTTTATAGAATCCACTACCTCTAGTACATCAGTAATAGTACCACGAATAGCTTCTTCATATTTTTTACTGATTTCTCTACATAAAGCAATCTTACGATTTCCAAATACTTCAAATAAAGAAGTAAGCATATCTTGAATTCTATGTGGTGCTTCATACAAGATGATAGTATAAGGTAGTTTTTTCAAAGTTTCAAGCTCTTTTTTTCTTTTTGAATCCTTACTATTTAAAAAACCATAAAATAAAAAAGGAGCCGGATTAATACCAGACATAGTCAAAGCTGGAACAAAAGCCGTTGGTCCTGGCAAACTAATTACATTAAAGCCATGACTAGTAACATACTCTACTATCTTATACCCTGGGTCACTAATAATAGGAGTACCTCTATCTGTCACAAGACCAATATTATTTCCTTCTTGTAGTTTTGATAATACCATTTCTTTTAAAGAATCTTCATTATGATCATCAGAATGAATAAGTTTTTTCTTTATATTTAATTTATGCAACAGTTCACTAGTAACTCTAGTATCTTCACATAGTAAAAAATCAACCATTTCTAATGTATGAATAGCTCTAAGCGTAATATCTTCCATATTACCCACAGGAGTTGGAATTAAATATAAACTAGGACTATTATCATAACTATTTTGTCTCATAAAAAATCACCTCTACTTTATTCAAACATTTTTAACACTTCATCAGTATAATCACCATTCTGTTTATGAATATATAATGGTGGTAACATTTTTAAACTACTATTTCCCATTTTTCTACCTTCAATAAGCATTAAATTAGATTCACTATTCTCTTTTGGGTAAATAAATTGAATTTTTTTAATTTCGATTCCATATTTTTTAAATTTTTCAATAATTTCAATTAAACGCTCAGTACGGTGAACCATAGCAAAAACACCATTATTTTTTAATAAATATTTAACTAACGATAAAATATCATCTAACTCTATCATTTTTTCATGTCTAGCTATTATTTTATGAATATCATCATTTAAATAACTACTCTCACGATATTTAAAATAAGGAGGATTACACACAATTACATCAAAAGAATCACCTTCATAAATATCTTTTAATTTTTTCATATCGATATTATAAAGTTGAATTTGATTTTCAAGATGATTATATAAAACACTCTTTGTAGCTAAATCATAACTATCTTTTTGAATTTCAACCCCAACAATAGAAGCTTTTGTTTTAGTAGAAAGAATTAAAGGAATGGGAGCATTGCCACAACCTAAATCGAGAATTGTTTTTGTTTTTGGATTAATTGTAACAAAATTAGCTAGTAAAACCGAATCTAAAGAAAAAGTAAACCAGTCAGAATTCTGATAAATTTTCAGATTTTTATAACCAACTAAGTCATTTAAAACTTCCATGTTATACATCAACCTCAACTAATGTTTTATTTTTCGTTTCAACCGTAATCTTTCTCTTAAAAACATTCAAAGATACTACTTTTCCATCAATGCCATTTTCATGATATAGCTGTCCAACACGAGGAAAGTCTTTTTTTAACTCTGAGTAAGTTTGATCTTCATAATTAAGACAACATAATAATCTACCACAAACACCATTAATTTTACTTGGATTTAATGCTAACATTTGATTTTTTGCCATATTAATAGATACGCTATTAAAATCAGTTAAAAAGGTACTACAGCATAAAAATCTACCACAAGGACCAATACCACCAATTTCTTTTGCTTTATCACGAACACCTATTTGTCTTAATTCAATTCTAGTCTTATAAATTTGTGCTAACTTCTTTGCATATTCTCTAAAATCAACTCTAGCATCTGCTAAGAAATTAAATAATAATTGTGTTCGATCAAAATTATAAGTAGCATCAATAATATTCATATTTAAAGACATTTGGCTAGCAATTTCTCTAGCTTTTGAAACAGCATTATTAGCATCTTTTTGATTCTTTAAATACTTTTTTTCATCTTCTTTAGTTGCAATACGAATGACATTTTTTAATGAAAAACCAATATCCTCATCTGCTACTTCATAAGTACTAACAACAACTTGTCCATATTGAAGACCTTTTTCAGTTTCTACAATGACATTCATTTTCTTCTTCAAATCAAAATTTTGACTATTAAAAAAATAAGTTTTTCCTTTTCCATTTAAAGCAATTCCGGAAACTTTATACACTATAATCACCCCCTATTAAATTCAATAATAAATTGGTCTAACATCATTGGCATATTTAAATTATAATCTAAACGCTTAATACAAGTAAACAAAACTTCAATCTTAGAAATTATATTTTCAAAAGAATTAGAATTTATAATAATATCTAATATCTCACCAAAATTATAATAATTTAAATTTTTATATTTTCTGATAGCATTATCATATACTTGAATCATATCATAAAAAACATCATTCCAAAATTCTCTATTTCTATAATCATTTTCAAGTACAATAGGCAAATAACTAATAGAATGTAGTTTTCTTTGTTCTAAGGTTTTAATAATTTCAAAAGTTTTATCAAAATTTTCTGAAGTTTTCTGGTGATTTCTATTAATGAAAGTATAAATCTGACATCTACTTCTAATTGTTTCTAATACTTTATAACGGTTATCAACTTCAAGAATAGCAATAACATTACCATCTGGTTCTTCCAAAAACTTTAATAAAGAATTGGCTGCTTGCTTATTTAATTTATCAGCTTGTTTTATTAAATAAATACGAGGTCTATTTTGAAAAGAAGTAGTCTTAAATTTTTCCTTTATTTCTAATATTTGATCTTTTTTAATCCAACTACCATCTGGTGATATTACTAAAAAATCAGATAACGAATGATTATCAATTAAATGACATATATTACATTCATTACAACTATCATAATTAGTATAATGGCTTGTACAAAATAGAGTTTTAATAAAAGAAAGAATTAAATCATCTTTCTTCTCATATTGATTTGTTTCTATTAAAAAAGCATGACTAAGTTTATGATTCTTAACACTATGCATAACTTGTTCATAAAATAAAGGTTGTTCTTCTTTATAATTATCTAACATATTTATCACCTCAAAAAGCAATCACCAATAATAAAATTAATGATAATAAAGCTGGAAAACCAAGCAAAGTAATAGAAGTTAATGTAATAATATTAATAGGTATCACAAGATTAAAATTACTACCAATTGTATTAAATCCATATAGAATAACAAAACTAAAAAACACTCGTCTTAATAAGTAAAATATTTTTTTTAACATATTATTATCACCTATTAAAAAGTATGACATAATTAAATACTTATTCTACATTTTTTCTATCAACCAATGCTCTTTCTAATGTCATAGCATCAATATATTCCATATCAGCCCCAATTGGAATACCACTAGCTATTTTAGTAATAGAAATATTCATATCACCTAGAATTCTTTTAATATATAAAGAAGTAGTTTCTCCCTCAATACTAGGTTTAAAAGCTAATATAATTTCTTTAAAAGATTCGTTTTTAACTCTATCAATTAGCTTTTCTAACTCAATATCTTCAGGGTTTATTCCATCTAGTGGAGAAATTAACCCTTTTAAAACATGATATTTTCCTTTGTATAGCCCTAATTTTTCAAAAAGAAAAACAGATTTAGGATCTTCAACAACACAAAGAGTATCATCACCACGAGATTTATCATTACAAATAGGACAAACATCTAAATCAGTAATACCATTACAAATAGGACATTTATGAATTTTGTTTTTTATATTAGATAAACAAGAAGAAAAAAATTCAACTTGTTCGTCGTCCATATCCATAATAGCAAAAGCAAATCGTTCTGCTGTTTTTTCTCCTACTCCAGGTAAATACTTAAAAGATTCTATTAATTGTTGCAGACTATTAGGATACATAATTACTCCTAAAATAGGCCACCAGGCATCATACTACTATATTTTCCCATTTTTTGTTCTGTTACTTTATCAATTTGTTTAAAAGCATCATTTAAAGCAACTACTAACATATCTTCTATCATTTCTTTATCATCACTAGTAATATCATCATTATCAATAGTAACTTTTGCTACCTCTTTGTTTCCCTTTACAGTAACACTAATAAATGAGCTAGTTCCTGTAAAAGTCATATTGTCGATTTCTTCTTTTGTTTTCATCATATCTTTTTGTAAAGTTTGTGCCTGTTTCATTAAAGCTTGTATATTCATATTTATCTCCTCTTTTCTTAATTAATTGATACCATATCTTCACCAAATAACTCAATAGCCTGTGATTTTATATCACCACTATTACTATTTTGTACTGGTAATGTATCTTTATCACTATCTCTATCAATTGTAACATATTGATAAGGAACATGATTATTCATATTTTGAATATATTTTTCTTTTTCTTGATCCCACTCATCATCAGTTAATAAAGCAACATCATAATGTTTCTGATAAATTTTTTCTAATAATTTCTGAATTTTTAAAATCATAGAAAATCCTCTATTAATCATGGATTCATAATTAAAAGATAAAATAACTTCTCCCAATCCAACTGCTCTTATCTTACCATCAGATATAAAACAAGCAGCAGCACCATATTCACTATCTAATGCATAATCATTTAAGGAATTCCATTTAGATTCAAACATTCTTTTCTCATTTTTATCAGCTCTGGCAAAACAATTATTAACAATCATATCATTTATTTTACCATTTTGTACCAAATTATCATCAGAAATTATTTCCCGGGAAATAATTTTACTTTCTAAATGAGAATTATTATCATTAATATCTATTTTTTCTGTATTTTTTGTATCTTCACTACTCTTAGGAATAGATATATCACTTTTAGCTTCTATTTTTTCATTATTTTGTATATTAGCATTCTTATTCATATAATTTAAAAAATAAATTTCCACAATTGTTTTAATATCAGAGCTAAACTTAATTTCTTTTAATAAATCATTTAAAAGAATAGAAAAAGAAATTAAAAAATTAGAATCATATTGAGAATCATTATTAATATAATAATTTATTATTAGGTCTTTACACAAATATAATAAGTCTTGAACAAATAAAACAAAGTCTTTTCCATTATCATATATAGAATCAAGAAAATTAATTGTGTTAGAAATATCACTTGCTTGAATATAATTCAAAAACTGAATTTTTTGTTCTTTGGAAACAATACCATTTACTTTTTCAAAATCATCAATAGTAATACTAGAGTTAGAATATGCATTTAATTTATCTAACATACCAACAGCATCTCTAAGTCCACCATCAGACAAATTAGCTATCATTTCTAATACATTATCTTCAATTCTAATATTTTCAGCTTCACAAATATATTTTAATCTGCTAACAATATTTACATTACTAATTCTATGAAATTCAAAACACTGACATCTTGAAATAATTGTAGTAGGAACCTTATGTAAATCAGTAGTAGCTAAAATAAATATTACATGCTCTGGTGGTTCCTCAAGTGTTTTTAATAAAGCGTTAAATGCTCCAATAGATAACATATGTACTTCATCAATAATATAAACTTTATATTTTAGTTGATTTGGAACTAAGTTAACCTTATTTTTTATTTCACGAATTTCATCTACTCCATTATTAGAAGCAGCATCTATTTCAATAATATCTGGGCAAGATCCTTCATTAATAGAAACACAATTTTCACATTTTCCACAGGCATCTCCATCTTCCAAATTTGTACAATTTACAGCTTTAGCTAAAAGTTTAGCAATTGATGTTTTTCCAATTCCCCTTGGTCCAGAAAACATATATGCATGACAAACTTTATTGTTTAATAAAGCGTTTTTCAAAATTTGTATTACTACATCTTGGCCAATTACATCATTCAATGTAGACGGTCTATATTTACGATATAAAGCTTGATAGGACATAATTACACCTCCAAAACATACAAGTATATTATAACATTAAAAAAGCAACAATTAGAACAATTATTGCCTTTTTTCTATAAAAAATTCCTTTAAAATTTTAGTACAAGATTCCGATAATACCCCACCCATGATTTCCACAGGTAATCCATAATTCTTATCACGCAAAATACTATCAATAGTACCTTTTTCAGCATAATAAGGTATAGTGCCATATACAATTTTCTTAATTCTAGACTGATTAATAGCACTAGCACACATTGGGCAAGGAAATAAAGTAACATACATATCACAATCAATTAATCTCCAATTATGAAGTTTTGCACAGGCTTTTTCAATAGCTATAATTTCAGCGTGCTTAATAGCATTATTTTTAGTTTCTTTTAAATTATGAGCTTTAGAAACTATGATTCCATCTTTAACAATAACAGCTCCTACTGGTATTTCACCTTTTTTAAATGCTTTTTGAGCTTCTTCTAATGCTATCTTCATAAATTTTATATCATCATTCATATAAATCACCTAACAATAAAAAAAGTGCACATAAATATAAAATGTTAAGGCTGCTATCTTCCAATCCTGACCTGGTTCCATCAATATTTATTGCACATATATATAATAATATATTTTTTCAAAAAAAACAATGTTTCACGTGAAACATTGTAAATTTTTACTTAAATTAAGTTTTTTATGTATTAAAAAGTAATTTTTTTAAATTTTAAGTCAAAAAAGCATTAAATATTTGAATATTTTGTATGTTTCACGTGAAACATTGTGGAAAATTATTTCCCGGGAAATAATTTTTGGTACAATGCTAATAACTTCCTAAAAAATTAATAAAAATAAGCTATTGATATTAATTCATTTTCTAACATAAACAAATTATATTATTTGCTTTATTAATATAATTAATTAATTAATTATTAAGCATAAATGTTTTAATTACTTATTAAAATTAAGATCATATAAAAATGAATATGCAATTCCAACTATTAATTTATTAATATATTTACATAATTATCATTAAATACATTATAAGTATTAGTAATTATATTGATTATGACATTTCTTGATTTAATATTCTAATAAATATTATATATGTTTCACGTGAAACATGTGGAAAATTATTTTCTAGAAAATAATTTTAATGCATATTTACTATTTTTTTAATAAAATTTATGATTTATTAGATTAAAAATAATTACTATCATTAATTAAAACATTAATTAATAATATCTAAATTTTTAAATAATAATCAAATAAAATAAAAAAATATATTTAGTATTTGTTTGAATAGTATTATTTAAAATAAATACTATTTGAACATTGTAGTAATAAACACTAAATAAATTGAAAAAGATACATAAATATCTATGTTTCACGTGAAACATTGTGGAAAATTATTTCCCGGGAAATAATTTAAAAAAAAATACATATAAATATATGTATAATTTTTCAACAATTTTGTTTTAAGTTATCCCAATGCAATAGTTTCACGTGAAACATAAAAGAATGTACCTAATCAGATACATTCTCATTATTAACTTCATCATTTACTGAATCTGCTTCCAAATTTTCCTCTTCGTCTTTAATAATAGTAGAAACAGTAGCCACCTTTTGATCATCTTTCAACTTGATAAGTCTAACACCCTGCGTTGCTCTACCTAAAGTAGAAATTTGTTCCATAGACATTCTCATAATAATACCACTGTCAGTAATAATTACAAGATCTTCCTCACCAGTAACAGCTTTTAATGATACTAACATACCATTCTTTTCAGTAACATTTAATGCCTTAACACCTTTGCTACCCCTATGAGTTAAACGATATTCATCAATTGGTGTCTTCTTACCATAACCTTTTTCAGTAACGATCAACACTTGTTCGTTATCAACAATTACTTCTCCACCAACAACTTTAGCATCACCAAGGTCGATACCACGAACTCCAGAAGCTGTACGACCCATAATACGAACTTCGTTTTCCACAAATCTAACCATTCTACCATTAGAAGCACCAATAATAATCTCATTTTCCCCAGTTGTTTTACGAACAGCTATCAATTCATCATCATCTTTTAAACTAATAGCTATCTTTCCACTACTTCTAATATTATCAAATTCAGATAAATCAGTTCTCTTAACAATACCATTCTTCGTAATAAAGAATAAATAATTATAATCATGTTCCTTGGCAGTAAGTGAAATAATTGAATTAATCTTTTCATCTTTTTCCACAGGTAGTAAGTTAACTATTGGCAAACCTTTGCTTTGTCTGCTAAATTCTGGAACCTCATAACCCTTCATTCTATATACTTTTCCTTTATTACTAAAGAATAAAATATAATCATGTGTCTCCATATTAAGCATTTTTTCAACAAAATCCTCTTCATTAGTAGACATACCCTTAATACCTACTCCACCACGATTTTGAGTACGATATTCATCTACTAACATACGTTTAATATAACATCTATTAGTTAATGTAATTAAAGTGTTTTCAACAGGAATAAGTGATTCATCTTCAATATAATCTATTGCCGTCATATCAATTTTCGTTCTTCTATCATCACCATATTTACGCTTAATTTCAAGCATTTCTTCTTTAATAATACTTAATACTCTCTCTTCAGAAGCTAAAATTGACTTATAATCAGCTATTTTAACTAGTAAATCATTAAGTTCAGCCTCTACTTTTCCACGCTCTAAACCAGTCAAACGGCGTAATCTCATTTCAAGAATACTGTTAGCTTGAATCTCATCTAAACTAAATCTAGACATTAAATTATTTCTAGCCTCATCGTCACTCTCAGCTGCTCTAATAATATGCACAACTTCATCAATATTATCAAGAGCAATACGTAATCCCTCTAAAATATGTACTCTTTCTTCAGCTTTTCCTAAATCATATCTAGTTCTTCTAATAATTACTTCTTTTTGATAATCAATATACTTAGAAATAATATCTTTGATGCCTAAAGTTCTAGGTGTTTGGCCATCTAATACTAAGAAAATAATACCATAAGAAATTTGAAAATTAGTATGTTTATACAACTGATTTAAAATTACTTGAGCATTTGCATCTTTCTTTAAAGTAATCGTAATCTTAATACCATCTTTTAAATCAGTATGATAATCTGAAATACCTTCTATTGTTTTGTTATGAACTAACTCTGCAACCTTATTTTTAAGTTCCATAGTATTAACACCATAAGGTACCTCATCAATAATGATACAACTATGATTACCATGTTCTTCAATAGTAGCTTTACTACGAATCGTAATAGAGCCCCTACCCGTTTCATAAGCTTTCTTAATACCTGAATTTCCAAGAATGATACCACCAGTTGGAAAATCAGGCCCTTTAATATATTCCATCAATCCCATAGTATCAATATCAGGATTATCAATATAAGCAACACAACCATCAATAACTTCACTTAAATTATGAGGTGGAATATTAGTAGCCATACCAACAGCAATTCCCATAGAACCATTTACAAGTACATTAGGAAATCTAGAAGGTAAAACAACAGGTTCCTTTCTCGTTGCATCAAAGTTATCTTCCATATCAACTGTATCTTTATTAATATCTCTTAATAACTCTAGTGATATTTTAGCAAGTCTTGATTCAGTATAACGCATAGCTGCAGCGCCATCACCCTCAATATTACCAAAATTACCATGTCCATCAATTAACATATATCTTTGATTAAAGTCCTGTGCTAAACGTACCATAGCTTCATAAATAGAACTATCTCCATGTGGGTGATAATTACCCATAACTTCTCCGACCGTTTTAGCGCTCTTCTTATGAGGTTTATCTGGTGTATAACCTGATTCATACATAGACCATAAAATTCGTCTGTGAACAGGCTTTAAACCATCTCTAAGGTCAGGTAAAGCACGAGATTTAATAACACTCATTGAATATTCCATAAATGATGTCTTAACTTCATCTACAATATTGTTATGGTCTAATCTATCTCTTTCATGAAAATAACCACTAAAATCACTGTTTGACTTTATCCTATCAATATCATCTTGAGAATTATTATCATTAACACTATTATTAACACTAAAATCACTGTCACCACTAGTGTCATTATCTTGACTGTCATCTTCACTAGCTCTAGCTAATAATTCATTTAAATCATCTTTATTGTCCATACTACGCCTCCCTAAATATCAAGATTTTGCACATAACCGGCATTTTCTTCTATAAACTTTCTTCTAGGGTCTACTTCATCACCCATTAATTTTTCAAATATTGCATCAGCTGCTAAACAATCATCTACTGTAATCTTTCTTAATACTCTTTTTTCAATATCCATAGTAGTTTCATTTAATTCTTCAGCATCCATTTCCCCTAAACCTTTCATACGAGCAATTTCAGCTTTAGAACGCACATTCTCAGGAAGTGTGTTAAGATAATCTGCAAGTTCATCATCATTTAATACATATTTTCTAGTTTTACCATGCATAATTCTATAAAGAGGAGGTTGCGCTGCATACACATGACCAGCTTCTACAATTGGCTTAAAAAAGCGATAAAATAAAGTTAAAAGTAAAACTCTAATATGAGAACCATCAACATCGGCATCAGTCATAATAATAATTTTATCGTATCTAAGTTTAGATAAATCAAAATATTCACCAATACCAGTACCAAAAGCAGTAATAATCGTTTTAATTTCTTCATTTCCTAGTGCTTTATCAAGTCTTGCTTTTTCAACATTTAAGATTTTTCCTCTAAGTGGTAAAATTGCTTGTGTCATAGAATCTCTACCCTTTTTAGCAGAACCTCCAGCACTATCTCCTTCGACTATAAATATTTCAGAAACACTAGGATCTTTACTCTTACAGTCAGATAACTTACCAAAGAAGTTTGTGACAGCTAAATCACTCTTTCTAGTAGCTTCTCTTGCTCTTTTAGCAGCCATTCTAGCATTCCTAGCTAATAATGCCTTATTAACGATAATTTTAGCATCTTCTGGGTTTTCTAATAAAAATCTTTCAAATCCTTCAGAGAAAACACTATCAGCTAAACTTCTAACTTCAGAGTTACCAAGTCTTCCCTTAGTTTGTCCCTCAAATTGAGGATTTGGGTGCTTACAAGAAATAATCATAGTAAGTCCCTCTTTAACATCGTCTTCTTTTAGATTTTCGTCCTTTTCTTTTAACATATTGTTTTTTCTAGCATAATTATTAATCACTCTTGATAAAGCTCTTTTAACGCCATCTTCATGTGTTCCACCATCATGAGTATTAATATTATTAACAAAAGAATAAATGTTAGTATTATAAGAAGTATTATATTGCATAGCTACTTCAAAGAATACACCATCTTTTTCACCACTTAAATGAATAATATCTTGATGAATAGGTGTCTTTTCCTGATTAATGAATCTAACATATTCACTAATACCACCTTCATAAAGGAAAGTTTCCCCAGTAGTATCTTCTAAATCACGATCATCCCTGATATTAATAGATAATCCTCTATTTAAGAAAGCTAATTCACGCACTCTTACTTTTAAAGTCTCATAATCATAAATATCTGTATCAAATATTTCAGGATCTGGTTTAAAAGTAACAGTTGTTCCTGTTCTATCTGGATTACATTCACCAATTACATGAAGAGATTCAACAGTATGCCCACCATTTTCAAAACGAATTTTATGGATTTTACCATTTTTATATACAGTAACTTCTACCCATTTACTAAGAGCATTTACTACACTGGCACCAACTCCGTGAAGTCCACCAGATACTTTATAACCTCCACCACCAAATTTTCCACCAGCATGTAAAACCGTATAAACAGTTTCAACTGTAGAAATTCCTGTCTTAGGGTGAATATCAACTGGTATTCCACGACCATCATCTTTTACAGTAATTGAATTATCTTTATTAATAACTACTTCAATATTATGGCAGTATCCAGCTAATGCTTCATCAATTGCGTTATCCACAATCTCCCATACTAAATGATGAAGACCTTTTACATCAGTCGTACCAATATACATACCTGGTCTTTTTCTAACTGCTTCTAGTCCCTCTAAGACTTGAATATCCGAAGCATCATAATGACTTGTTACTTTTTCTTCTGTATCCATATATTATTCCACCTTTTCTGTTATTTTACCGTGGTCAACAATAAAAACTTTAGCCCGATTAATAACTCTTTTTTGAATATTTTTTAAATCTGTTGTTGTGATAATAGTTTGTACATCTTTTGGTATAAATTCTATTAATTTATTTCTTTTTGTAATATCTAGTTCACTAAATATATCATCGAGTAAAAGAATAGGACTAGTCCCCTTCTCTAACCTAAAAAAAGAAACTTCTACTAATTTAAAGGCAATAATTGCTAATCGTTGCTGACCTTGTGAAGCATAATACTTCATATTTTCATTATTTATATAAAAGGAAAAATCATCTCTATGTGGCCCATATAAAGTCATTCCTTGAGCTATTTCTCTCTTTATATTATTTTTTAATTTTGATAAGTATTTTTCTCTAATATTTTCACTATTAAATTCTACTAAATCAAGATTATTTTCATAAACAATATTTAAATTACGAACACCAGCAATCTCAAAGAAAATATTTTCAATCTGTGTATTAATATAATCTAAATATTTTTTACGATATAAGTATATTTGTACTCCTCTATCAACTAATTTTTCATTGATAATATCTAAATATCTAGTATCTGAAAAACCATTAACACTAAGTTGTTTTAAATATTCATTTCTGTTTTTTAAAAGTTTATTATATTCATTTAAATAATTAACATAAAAAGGATATAATTGACTAATTTGAATATTTAATAAATTTCTTCTAATCTGAGGAGAACCTTTAATAATATCTAAATCACTAGGAGAAAACATAATAACATTCATATTAGAAATATAAGAAGCTATTTTCTTAATTTCATTTTTGTTAATGAATACTCTCTTTTTATCTTCTGTTAACTCAATTTTTAATTCTTTTAAAAAATTTTCATCACGAAGTATTCCTTGAATTCTACAAAAATTAGCTTGATTTTTAATAATATTGTTTTCTAATCCCATTCTGTGCGATTTAGTAAGTGCAAGTATATAAATACTTTCTAAAATATTTGTTTTTCCTTGAGCATTATTTCCTATAAAAATATTGATTTTATCACATAGTTTAACTTTTTCACTTTGATAATTTCTAAAATTAGTAACTTCAATTTTTGATAAATACATATAAAACCCCAAAAAAACTCATATTATCACCTTTTATATCTTTTTTGTACTCCTATACCTACATATACATTATACCATAATACAAGGCTAAAAACATAAAAAAAAGAAGTTTTTCTTCTTTTTTTTAGCTATTTTTTACCTTTTTTCTTTCATTCAAAAGAGTATTTAATCTAGAAGCACGCATAATCTGATTTTTTATAGAAGCAACAGAACATTTACAGATAATTCTTTTACCATTTTTAAATTCCACATATGTGGTACCATTTTTTTCATAAACATCTTTTATCCACTTTAAAGATAACCATACACAGTGTTTATCTTCTGGTGAAGCAATCGGAAAAAAAATTAAATCTGAGCTTTCTTCGACAATTACAGGCACCTTATAATTAGCCCCTAATATTTTTTTACTTCCATCTACTCTTCCCGTATAACTACTACCAAAATATCTACAGGAATAATCCATTACTTCATAAGCAGAATCATTAATAAAATATTCATTTTCTGTTTCAATAACTCTAGTTGCATTCTTATTTACTCCCATAACAGCTGCAGTATCTTCATTTACTTCGTAATTTTCCATAATAATCTCCCCCTACAATTTCTAATAAAATTGTGAGGCTTACTATAACAGATAACTATGTCGAAAAAAGTAGAAAGAAGGAAAAAATAATAATTTATGATTAATATGTTCTAATTGGTAATACTAATTGTGTTAAACCTTCGTCTTTTTTAGATTTTAAAATAATAGGTTTTACTTCTCCAACAAAAGAAATTTCTACTTGTTCATCATCAAATGATTTTAAAGCTTCCATCATATATTTAGCTACAAATGATATTTTTAAATTTTCACTGTTATCTTTTTCTATATTCATTTTTTCTTCTACTCTACCTATTTCAGCAGAACTACTTCTAACAAATAGTTTATTACCATTAATTTCAAAAGTAACGATATTTTTTTCTTTATCACTAGTTAAAATACTAGCACGATCAATTACATTATATAATTCATTTACATTTACTTTAATAGATAACATAAATTCATCAGGTAATAAATTAGCTGTATTAGGATAAGTTCCATTAATTAATCTAGATTGAAATAAAATATTTTGGTATTTAATTAATACTTTATTATTAAAGATATGTAATTCAATATTATCTTCACTATCGTCCATAATCTTGATAAATTCTAATAAATTCTTACTAGGGATAACGATATTATAATTTTCTTCTACAGCATTACTTAATGTTAATAACTTTCTAGCTAAACGATAACTATCTGTAGAATTACATTCCATGGTATTACCTACTATTTTAAAGTTAATACCAGTTAAGATTGGTCTAGATTCATCTGTAGAAGATGCAAATGATGTTTGAGAAATAATACCTCTAAAATCACGACCAGCTAAAATTAAAGGATTTTTACTTAATTCTAAATTAATAGCAGGATATTCATTTTTATCAATACCATTTAAATTAAATTCACTATTATCAGTATAAATAGTAATTTTTAGTTCATCTATTACTTCTATATTGATAAATTCATCTGGTAATTTTCTAACGATATCGAGAATGTACTTTCCTTGAATAATAATACTACCCTCTTTTTCAATTTCCATTTCTTCTGTTTTATCAATAAATACTTGAATGGTAATATCATTATCACTAGCTGTTAACATTAATCCTTTTTCTGTTAAATCAAATTTAATTCCAGCAAGTACTGGTACTAAATTTTTAGTAGATAAAGCTTTAGATACTTTATTAAGTCCATCTAATAATATTTCCTTTTTAATTTTTAATTTCATATTTAATTCCTTCTTTCTTATTATCTATTATTATTATTACTGTGGAAAATGTGGAAAACTTCTTATTTACTTTATTTTATCACATATTTTTAAAAAATAGGTTGTGGAAAACTTTTTGATTTTTTAAACTTTATCCACATCATACTATTTCTTTCTTTAATTTTTCAATAATATTAGCTAATTCTTTATTTGTTAAAACTTCTTTTTCAATCTTTTCTACAGAGTGCATTACTGTTGAATGATCTTTTCCACCAAAGTCTATTCCTATTTTAGGAAATGATTCATTAGTAAGTTTTCTACATAAATACATAGCTACTTGCCTTGGAAATGCTAGATTTGAGCTTCTTTTTTTTGATTTTAAATCTTCAACTGATACTTGAAAATATTCTGCTACAATTCTTTGAATTCTATTAACACTATTTTTTTCACTATATCCTTTGTTTACAAAATCTTTTAACACATCAACTGCTAAATCTAGTGTAATTTCAGCACCACCCATAATTGTGGAATAAGCGAGTAGTCTCGTAATAGAACCCTCCAGGTGTCGTACATCACTTCCTACATTAGAAGCAATATATTCAATGACATCATCAGGAATATTTTTATTAATAGATTCCCCTATTATCTTTTTCTTAATAATAGCTACTCTTAATTCGAAGTCTGGTGGAAAAATATCAGCTGTTAATCCCCAACAAAATCTAGTCCTTAAACGGTCTTCCAAAGCTTTTAAATCATCTGGCGATCGGTCTGATGAAATAATAATTTGTTTATTTTCATCATATAACTTAGTAAAAGTATTAAAAAATTCGTTTTGTGTTTGTGGTGCACTTTGAAAAAATTGAATATCATCAACGATAAGTACATCAACACTTCTATATTTATTTTTAAAATAAGATACATAATCAAAATTTTTACCGTATTCATCTTTTTTATTAATTCCTAAAAAGTCTGTAATGAATTGGTCACTTGTCACATATAAAACTTTTTTACTAGAATGTTCTGTAATATAATTACCAATTGCGTGCATTAAATGCGTTTTTCCTAATCCACTATTTCCATATATAAATAAAGGATTATATAGTACTCCAGGATTTTCAGCTACTTCTAAAGCAGCAGCCTGAGCAAATTTATTAGTATTACCAACAATAAAGTTTTCAAAAGTAAATTTCTTATTTAAATTAGAACAAAAATTATTATTTTCAAAATGATGAATGGTATTAGTTTCTTTACTATTTTGAGTATACATAGGACTGATAGGATTATTATCTTCTTGATTATTCTTTAAATCATCAATTTCTTCCTGTGTATAAAACTCAATATCAACATTATCTCCTACTACATTACTAAGATTATTAACTATTAAATCATAATATTTAGTAGTTAAATGCTTTTTATACATTGCCATTGGAACAATAATTTTACAAACACCATTACTATATTCATAAAGTTCAGTATTTTTAAACCAAGTTTCAAAAGACAGAGGATTCATTTCGGTTTTTATGCTGTTTAAAAAATTAGACCATATTATTTTTACATTCACCTATTATCACCCCTGACTCCAGTTAATTCAAAATTGCAAGTCTTATTTTAACTTAAAACTGTGGAAAAATAAATAGGTATTTTTGTATTTTTTCTAATTCACAATTAATCCACAACTTTTTCCACAACTAAAATACATATAGAATAAGATAAATACAAACTTTTCCACATTTTAAAAAAAATTAAATTCACAGTGTGAAAAAAGTTTTAAACAGTGCTGTTGAAAATGTGGAAAACTATGAAAATGGACCAATTTTAAATAATTTTCCGGAAATAATTGACAAAACTATCAAAATCTTATTATAATAATGGAGATTTTATGTCTGGAGGTGGAATGAATGAAAAGAACTTATCAACCAAATAATCGTAAAATGAAAAAAGCCCATGGATTTTTTTCAAGAGTTAAAGGTAATGTATTAAAGAAAAGAAGAGCAAAAGGCCGTAAAAGATTATCTAAATAAAAATACCACGAATAGTGGTTTTTTTTGCTTTTTAAAGAAATAGGTGAAAAAATGAAAAAAAATAATATTGTAAAAGAAAGTAAAGATTTTGAAAAAGCAATTAAAAGAGGTAAATTTTATAAAAATAATTTATATATTATATATGTAATTGATAACGATTATAATAATTATCGCTTTGGAATATCAGTAGGTAAAAAGATTTCAAACAAAGCTGTTATTAGAAATAAATTGAAACGAAGATTAAAAAATATTATTGATAAATATCAAAATTTATATCAAAATCATAAAGATTATATTATAATAATGAAAAGAAGTTGTTTAGACAAAAGCTATCAAGAACTAGAAAGCAGCTTTCTTGAAATAATGAAGAAAATAACAGTAAAGGAGAATTAAATGAAATCAAAAAAAGGAAAGATATTAATAGTTTTTCTATTATTACTAACATTAACAACAGGTTGTACGAAAACATTAAAAGATACAAATAAAAAGGTAGTAACTAATCCTGAAACAGGACAGAGTTTAACAGAAAATATTTTATGCCAACCAGAAAACAAACAAACGATTAAAACTTATGAAGAAAATGGAGTAGATTTATCAAAATATCCAAAATGTAGTGAATTTAAAATCACTAGTGGTGGCTATGAAGGTTTATGGGATAGTATTTTTGTAAAACCACTTGCTTTTGTAATTTTATGGTTTAATAAATATGTAAATAGTGCAGCATTAGCATTAATTATCACAAGTATTATTATTCGTTTAATTGCTTACCCAATCACGAAAAAAACAGCTATGCAGTCAGAGTTATTAAAAAAAGCTCAACCAGAATTAGAAAGACTTGAAAAAAAATATGCAAATAAAACAGATCAAGAATCTATTATGAGAAAAAGTCAAGAAATGACTATGATTTATAAAAAGTATAATATAAATCCAATCTCAGGTTGTATATATGGATTTATCCAACTCCCATTATTTATTGCCTTCTTAGAAGCAATTAACCGTGTGCCAGCTTTATTTGAAGAAACTTTCTTAGGATTACAACTTGGTACAACCCCATCAATTGGTTTATTAAATCAAGGAAACTTCTTATATATTATTTTAATTTTATTAGTTGGATTAACAACATATTTTTCATTTAGTTTAAATAAAACAACAGCTCAGTCTGAAAATGATCCTATGAAAAATATGACTACAATGATGACAATTATGATCTTAGTAATGGGCTTCTTTATGCCAGCAGCTTTATGTATTTATTGGATTACAACTAACTTATTTACAGTAGCCCAAAATTTAATTGTAAAAAGGAGTAAGAATGATGTTAGTAAGAAATAGATATAGTGGTAAAACTAAAGAAGAAGCAATAAACAATGCAAAAATTGCTTTGCAAGAATTAGAAAAAGATTTATACATTAAAGAAATAGAAGTAAAAAATAGCCTTTTTAATAAGAAAGTAGAAATAGAAGTTATTAGACATGACGATGTAATAGAATATATTAAGGAATATTTAAAAGAATTAATAAAAAACATGGGTCTTACTTGTAACTTAGAAGTAAAAAAGAGAGAAAATGGAGTAAACATTACAGTAATTTCTGATAATAATTCTATTTTAATTGGTAAAAATGGTAGAACATTAAATGCTTTAAATCAATTATTAAAACAAGTATTATATAATGAAATAGGAGAGTATTTTCCATTTAATCTAGACATTGGAGAATATAAAGTAGAGCGTGAACATAAATTAGAATCTCTTGCTAAGCGTACTGCTAGAGAAGTAGCTATTTCAAAAGTAGAAGCAAAACTAGATCCAATGAACTCTTATGAAAGAAGAATTATTCATACTGCTTTAGCAGATAATAAAAAAGTAATTACAGAAAGTGAAGGCGAAGAACCTAATCGCTATGTAGTTATTAAACCAAAGGAAGATGAATAATCTTCTTTTCTTTTTACAAAAAAAATGATAGTATATGCTATATAAAAGAGGTGTTACTATGAATGATACAATTGCCGCTATTTCAACTACTTTAGGAGTAGGTGCTATTTCTATTATTAGGGTAAGTGGAAATGATGCCATAAAAATAGTAAATAAGATATTTAAAGGTAAAAATTTAGAAAAAGTAGAAACGCATACCATTAACTATGGACATATTGTAGATAAAGATGAAATAATAGATGAAGTATTAGTATCAGTTATGAAATCTCCTAAAACTTTCACAACAGAAGATGTCGTAGAAATTAATTGCCATGGAGGTATTTCTACTACCAATAAAGTTTTGGAACTTGTATTAAATAATGGGGCAAGACTAGCAGAACCTGGTGAATTTACAAAAAGAGCTTTTTTAAATGGCAGAATAGATTTAACTCAAGCAGAATCTATAATGGATTTAATTAATTCTAAGAATGAATCTAAAAGAAAAGTAGCCATCAAAGGTTTAAATGGTTATGTTAGTAATATTATTAGAAATTTAAGACAAGAAATACTAGAGTTACTTGCATCAATTGAAGTAAATATTGATTACCCAGAATATGAAGATGCAATTGTGATGACTAATGATATCGTAAAGCCAAAGATTACTGAAATAAAAGAAAAATTAACTAAAATTATTAATGAATCTGAAAACGGTAAGATTCTAACTAGTGGTATTAAAACTATCATTATTGGAAAACCAAATGTAGGAAAGAGTAGTATTTTAAATAGATTATTAGATGAAGAAAAAGCAATTGTTACTGATATTGAAGGAACAACTCGTGATACAGTTGAAGGTTCTATTACGATTAATGGAGTATCTTTAAATATTATCGATACAGCTGGCATTCGTGAAACAGAAGATATTGTAGAGAAAATAGGGGTAGAAAAGAGTTTAAGTTTAATTAATGAAGCTGATTTAATTGTTATTGTTTTAAATAATAATGAAGAATTAACAGAAGAGGATAAGAAAATACTAACTGCTTGCAAAGATAAAAAGGTAATTGTTGTTATTAATAAAAGCGATTTAGAAAGAAAAATAAATTTAGATGATATTAAATATCAAAATATTGTTTATACAAATACAATTGATTTAAATGGTATCAATTCTTTAAAAGAAAAAATAGTAGAATTATTTAATTTAAATGAACTTGAACAACAGGATTATACTTATCTAAGTAATGTAAGACAAATTTCACTAGCAAAAGAGGCATATCAAATTTTAGAAGAAGTAGATAATGGCATAAAAAATGAAGTTCCAGTCGATATGATAGAAATTGATATTAAGCGTGCTTGGGAAAAGCTTGGTGAAATAATAGGTGAAACTTACACAGAAGAATTAATAGACCAACTATTTAGTCAATTCTGTTTAGGTAAATAAAACTATAAAAAGTGTTATACAAATACAAAAATCATAATTTAAGGTCAAAAATTATTTCCCGGGAAATAATTTTTTTCTATTTCTACTAAAAAAATTAGAAATATAGTGTATAATAATTCCAGAAAAAAGAGGAAGTGTATCAAAATGGAATATGATATTATCGTTGTAGGTGGAGGTCATGCTGGTTGTGAAGCATCACTATCATCAGCTCGTCTACATAATAAAACTTTATTAGTAACAGGAAATATAAAAAATATAGCTGATATGCCATGCAATCCATCAATAGGTGGACCCGCAAAAGGAATTATTGTAAGAGAAATAGATGCCTTAGGTGGTGAAATGGCTAATAATATTGATCATAGCTGTCTACAAGTTAAAATGTTAAATACAAAAAAAGGTCCAGCTGTAAGAGCACTAAGAGCACAAGGTGATAAAATTACTTATCCAAAAGCTATGCTAGAAACTATGAAAAATCAAGAAAATCTAGAGATTAAAGAGTCACTAGTAGAAGACTTAATCGTAGAAGATAATAAAGTAAAAGGTGTAGTTTTAGAAAACGGAGAAAAGATTTATGCCAAAGCAGTAGTTCTAACAACAGGAACATACTTAAAAGCAGTTATTCTAAGAGGAGCTAAAAAAACAGTTAGTGGTCCACACGGTGAAAGACCATCTAAATTTTTAAGTGATAAACTAAGAGAGTATGGATTTACGATTCAAAGATTAAAAACAGGAACTCCTCAAAGAATAGATAAAAATAGTATTGATTATTCAAAAACCAGTCTAGAACCGGGTGATAGCGTTCCACATACTTTCTCATTTGATAACCCACCACTTTATAAAGTAGAAGACCAAGTACCATGTCATCTAATCTATACAACGAAAGAAACGCATAAAATTATTATGGATAATCTAGAAAAATCAAGTATGTATGGTGGTTATGTAGAAGGAATTGGTCCTAGATATTGTCCTTCTATAGAAGATAAAGTAGTTCGTTTTAAAGATAAAGAAAGACATCAACTATTCCTAGAACCAGAAAGCTTGTATTATGATGATATTTACATTCAAGGTTTTTCAACTAGTATGCCAGAAGAAATTCAAGATTTAATGGTTCATAGTTTGCCAGGTTTAGAACATGCCAAAATATTAAAATATGCCTATGCTATTGAATATGATGCTATAGACCCTCTACAATTAAAACAGTCACTTGAAACTAAAATACTTGAAAATCTATTTACAGCCGGACAAATAAACGGTACAAGTGGTTACGAAGAAGCAGCAGGGCAAGGATTAATAGCTGGTATCAATGCATCTCGCAAGATTCATAACCAAGAACCATTAATTCTTAAAAGAAATGAAGCCTATATTGGTGTATTAATTGATGATTTAGTAACAAAAGGTACCAAGGAGCCATATCGTATGTTAACATCTCGTGCTGAATATCGTCTATTACTTCGTCATGATAATGCTGATTTAAGATTAAGAGAATATGGTCATGAAATAGGTTTAATAACAGAAGAAAGATATCAAAAGTTTTTAGAAAAGAAAACACAAATTCAAGAATTAATTAATTTATTAAAAGAAAATAAAATCACTCCTACAAAAGATACCAATGAGTATTTAACTAGTATTAATTCAACTAAGTTATTAGATGGTATTACATTATATGAATTATTAAAAAGACCAGAAATAACATTTACTAACATAAAACACTTTGTAGATATTAACTATAGTGATGAAGTAGTAGAACAAGTTGAAATAATGGATAAGTATGAAGGTTACATTGTAAAAGCAAATAGAGAAGCAGAAAAAATGTTAGACTTAGAAAAATTAAAAATACCAGAAGATATAAACTATGATAATGTTCATAACCTAGCTAGTGAAGCAAGACAAAAATTAACCCAAGTAAGACCAACTACTATTGCACAAGCTTCTCGTATTAGTGGTGTTAATCCTGCTGATATTTCTATATTAATGGTTTATTTAAAAAAGGAAAAAAGAATATGAATTTAGATTTATTTATAGAAGAAACAAAAAAAATAGGTATAGAATTAACCAGTCAACAGTTAGAAAAATTAAATCAATTTTATGAATTATTAATTTCATGGAATCAAAAAATGAATCTAACTAGAATAATAGAAAAAGAAGATGTTTATTTAAAGCATTTCTATGATAGTCTAACACTTAGTAAAGTAATAGATTTAAAACAAGACTTAACTTTATGTGATGTTGGTAGTGGTGCTGGATTTCCAGGAATTGTTTTAAAAATTTGTTTTCCTAATTTAAAAATAACTTTACTAGATTCTCTTCAAAAAAGAGTAAATTACTTAAATGAAATAATAAAAGAATTGGATTTAAAAAATATAGAAGCTATTCATACTAGAGCAGAAGATTATGCCAAACAAAATCGTGAAAAGTTTGATATTGTAACAGCAAGAGCAGTAGCTAATCTTAAAATATTATCAGAATTATGTATTCCAATGGTAAAAGTAAATGGTTTATTTATTGCAATGAAAGCAAATATTGAAGAAGAAATTGAAAATAGTACGGAAATATTAAAAAAATTAGATAGTAAAATAGAAAAAATAGAAACCTTCTATTTACCAATTGAAAATAGTATTCGTAATATTATTATGATTCAAAAACAAAAAACAACTAATAATTTGTATCCAAGAAGAATAGAAAAAATGAAATAAAAATAAAAATAATAAGAAGTCAAAACGCCTAAATTTGACTTTTTTTCTTGTAAGAGTGTAAAATTATGCTATAATGTTTATAGAATAAAAGAGTAGAAAGAATGAAAAGAGGGTAATTATGGATAGAGAAGTTGTAGACTTATACCTAGATGATATTATTCCTAACCGTTTTCAACCACGTGAAGTTTTTAATGAAGAAGCATTGAGAGAACTATCAGCTTCTATTAAAGAACATGGAGTAATTCAACCAATTATTGTTAGAAAAATTGGCGATAAATATGAAATTATAGCTGGAGAAAGAAGATATAAAGCATCTACTATGGCTGGATTAACTAAAATTCCTGCTATTATTAGAAATTTAGATGATAAAGAGGCTTCTAAAGTAGCATTACTAGAAAACTTACAAAGAAAAGACTTATCAGCAATAGAAGAAGCAAGAACATATCAAAAAATTCTAGAATTAGACTCTATGACACAAGAAGAATTAGGCCGTACTATGGGAAAATCTCAAGCAGCTATTGCCAATAAAATGCGTTTATTATCTTTACCAGATGAAGTACAAGAAGCATTATTACAAGATAAAATATCAGAACGCCATGCTAGAAGTTTATTAAATCTAGATACTAGTGAAGAACAAATCACAATGTTAAGAAAAATTATTTCAAACCGTATGACTGTAAGAGAACTTGATAATGAAATTAGAAATATAAAAGGAGAAGTTACTAGTCCATCTGTTATGGCACAAGATAATATTGCAATTGTTGAAGAAAGTGGTCCTAAAGTAGAAGTTAGTAAACCAGACATAAATCCTATTATTAGTGAACCTAAAGAAGAAGAAAATGATGATGATTGGTTTAATATACCATTACCACCTCCTAACCCTATTGAAAGTTTAGAGGAAGATGAAATAGAAGAAGAACCAGTTAAGATTGTGAATGTAGAAAGACCAAAACAACCTGAGTCAGATTTTAAAATGATAGATGAATTATTAAAATCTACTAAGACATATAGTTTAGAAGATATCGTTCATGAATTAAAGAATGTAGTAGAGAAGTTTAATAAAAAAGGATTCCATTTAAATTTAGAAGAAAAAGACTTCGAAAACAATTATCAAGTCATCATTAATATTGAAAAAGATAAATAAAAAGTAGAAGTTCTACTTTTTTTTTCGAAAAACATTTCATAATTAACTATTATTTGTTAAAATAGAATGGTACAAAAGAAAAGGTGGTAGTATGGGGAAGATAATTTCATTAGTAAATCAAAAAGGTGGAGTAGGAAAAACAACAACAAGTATTAATCTTTCTGCATCACTGGCATATTTAGGAAAAAAGGTATTATTAATAGACCTTGACCCACAGGGTAATACAACGACAGGGGTAGGTATTAATAAAGGCGATATTACAAATAGTGTACATGAGGTATTAACTGGTAAATGTGAAATAACAGAGGCAATTATTAAAACTAAATACAAAAATCTTTATGTTTTACCAGCAACAATTAACTTAGCTGGATTAGATATGGAATTAATAGAAAAGAGTAAATCAAGTCAAGGATTTGCCAAAAATGCACAGTTAAAAACTTACTTAGATCCTATTAAAGACTTATTTAATTACATTATTATTGATTGCCCACCATCACTAGGACTAATTACAACCAATGCTCTAACAGCATCAGATTCTGTAATTATTCCTGTTCAATGTGAATTCTTCGCTCTAGAAGGTATTACTCAATTATTAAATACTATTATGTTAGCACAGAAAAATTTAAATCCAAACCTTGATATTGAAGGTGTTTTACTAACAATGTTAGATTCAAGAACTTTATTAGGGTTAGAAGTTGTAGAAGATATAAGAAGATTCTTTAAAGAAAGAGTATACAACACTATCATTCCAAGATTAATAAAGTTAACAGAAGCTCCTTCACATGGAAAACCAATATTAGCTTATGACCCAAAACATAGGGCAACAGAAGCTTATATAAATTTAGCAAAGGAAGTGATTGCAAGAAATGGAGACATCTAGAAGAAAAGCTCTAGGTAGAGGCCTAGAAGAATTATTCAATAATGAACCAATGGATTATGAAAAAATAGAAGAAAAAATAGTAGAGACAGCCAACAATGAAGAAATTGTAGAAATTCCTTTATCAGAATTAAGAAGTAATCCTTATCAGCCTAGAAAAAACTTTGATGATAATGCTCTACAAGAATTAGCAAATTCTATTAAAGAACATGGTGTATTTCAACCAATTATTGCTAAAAAAAGTATCAAAGGCTATGAAATAATAGCTGGTGAACGACGCGTAAAAGCATCTATTCTAGCCGGAAAAACTACGATACCTGCTATTATTCGTGATTTTTCAGATCAAGATATGATGGAAATAGCTCTTTTAGAAAACTTACAAAGAGAAAATCTAAATGCTTTAGAAGAAGCAATGGCTTATAAAAAGTTATTAGATGAATTACATTTAACCCAAGAATCTCTTGCTGAAAGATTAGGAAAAAGTAGAAGTCATATCACAAATATGTTAGGATTATTAACATTACCAGAAGAAGTAAAAGATATGATTATGGACGGAAAAATTTCTATGAGTCATGCCCGTGTCCTAAGTAAAATAGACAACAATGAGAAAATAAAAGAATTAGCTGATAAAATCATAGTAGATGGCCTAAGTGTTCGTGAAATAGAAGATTTATCACATACAGATACAACGATTGAAAAGAAAAATACACAAGTAAGACATGATACGAATCGTAATGAGTATAAGGTAATAGAGGAAGAATTATCTGAGAAATTAGGAACAAAAGTAAAAATTAAAAATAATAAAATGGAACTATATTTTGCTAATTCTAACGATTTAAATAGAATCTTAGAAATTATAGGACTAGATAACTAATGTTAGAAAAATTTTTAATTCCTCAGGTATATTTACCAATCATATATATATGTGTAGCTATTTTAATCAATGGTATCTTAGTTAATATTGTAGAAAAAGTAGTTGCCAAAAAACAAGAAAATTTTTCCAAAAATAGCTACACCTATAAAAAATCAGAAACTTTTAAAGTGCTATTAAAAAATATCACAAAATATACTGTTATTATATTTTTAATTCTAGCAATATTGACAGTATACGGTGTTGATGTTACATCTGTATTAACAGGATTAGGAATTGTAGGAGTTGTTTTAGGATTTGCTTTACAGGATTTAGCAAAAGATATTATTGCTGGATTTAGTATTATTTTTGAAAATCAATATGCTATTGGTGATACAATTTCTATTAATGGCTTTAAAGGAGAAGTTATTTTTCTAGGATTAAAAACCACAAAAATTAAAAATTATGAAGGCCAAGTAAAAATAGTTGCTAATCGTAACGCTACTGAAGTAATTAATTATAGTATGGAAAACTCTTTAGCAATTGTTGATATTGATGTAAGCTATGAAGAAGATAATGAAACAGTAGAAAAAGTATTAACAGAACTTGCAACAGAATTAACGAAAACTTTACCTAAACTAAAAGGTAAAGTAGAATTATTAGGTATTCAAGAATTAGCATCTAGCTCTGTAAAATATCGTATGATTGCTCCTACAGTTTCAATGGAACATTTTGAAATAGAAAGAAAAATCAGAAAAGAAGTAAAAGAAAGATTGGATAAAGAAAATATTAAAATTCCATATCCACAATTAGAGGTGCACCATGGAAATTAAAGAATACAAACTAGGTGATAAAGTTATCATGAAAAAAGGTCACCCATGTGGTGCTAATCTTTGGGAAATTGTAAGACTAGGGGTAGATATAAAAATAAAATGTCTAAATTGTGGAAGAATCGTTATGATACCAAGAATCGAATTTAATCGAAAATTAAAAAAAGTAGAAAGTAGTGAAATTTAGTCTATGAGAGAGAAGAAAAAATTAAAGCTGAAGAAGTTTTACTTACATCCAGTAACTACCTTTATTTTATTAACTTTTTTAGTAATGATACTAAGTGGAATTTGTTCTTTATTTCAAATGCAAGCTACTTATTCAACTTTAAATCCCACTACTGGTGAATTAGAAAAAACATTAGTTACAGTAGAAAATTTATTTGGATTTAATGGTTTAAAATATATCATAAGTAATGCTGCTAAAAATTTTATAAGTTTTACAACATTAAGTACCTTGTTAATATCATTAATAGGCCTAGGAATTGCGCAAGCAACAGGATTAATAGATACTTTTATTAAAAGAGTATTAGTAAAAATTGATAATAAAAAAATAACCTTTATAATCATTTTCCTAGCAACTATTTCTAGTTTAATCAATGATGTTGGTTATGTAATTTTAATACCAATTGCGGCCCTAGTATTTCTAAAAAATAATAGAAACCCAATTGCTGGTATAATAGCTGCCTTTTGTGGAGTAGCATTTGGTTATGGAGTAACCGTTTTTGTTGGCTCTATGGAAGTAAATTTGGTTTCTACTACTGAAATAGCGGCAAGATTAATAGATAAATCTTACCATGTAGCCTTAACATCAAATTTAATTATTATTATAGTAACTTCTATTATTTTATCAATTGTTGGTACAATCATTATAGAAAAAATAATTATTCCTAAATTAGGTAGATATAAAGATACAAACGATTTGGCACGAACTCATGAAATAGAAATAATTGAAAGTGTTGAAGAAGCAGAACAAAGAAAACTAGCAGAAGAAATTCATGAAAAAAAAGGCATGAAATATGCAATGATAACATCCATCATCTTTGCTTTATTCTTTATTTATTCTTTAATTCCAAATTTACCATTTTCGGGAATGTTACTAGATATGACTGAGTATACCTATCTAGATCAAGTATTTGGTTCCAATTCTTATTTCCAAGATGGATTTACTTATATGGTATCTCTATTCTTTATTGCAACAGGAATTGCTTATGGAATAGGTGCTAAGACCATAAAAAATGATAAAGAGTTATTAGTAGATTCTAGTAAATATATGGTAGAAGTTACGGCTCTAATACCAATGGTATTCTTTGCTACTCAATTTATAGCAGTTTTTAGAAAAACAAATATTGCGACAATTTTAACAGCATGGTCTGCTAACCTGATTAACAGTTTAAACTTTTCAGGAATTCCATTAATTATTATGGTAGTGATAATTTTTGCTATAGTTAACTTATTTAATACAACGCCAACTGCTAAATGGACCATATTAGCTCCAATTGTAGTCCCTAAATTAATGCAAGCTAATATTTCTCCAGAATTCAGTCAATTTATATTAAGAGCAACAGATTCTATGACCAAAGGTATTACGCCACTTTTAACTTATTTCGTTATTTTTGTAGGTTATTTAAATATTTATAATTCTAATAAAAGAAGACCAATTACTATAGGTAGAGCACTTAAATTAATTACACCATACTGTATAATTATTAGTCTAGTTTGGCTAGCTATTATCTTATTATGGTATGTAACAGGTTTACCAATTGGCACTCATATATATCCAACACTATAAAGGCAACAGTTGTTGTCTTTTTCTATGAAAAGTGCTAAAATATAAAACATAAAATTAATTGAGAGGAGATTATTATGGGATTAACGGCTGGAATCGTTGGACTACCAAATGTAGGAAAATCAACATTATTTAATGCAATTACCAAAAAAAATATCTTAGCTGCCAATTATCCTTTCGCAACTATCGAACCAAATGTTGGAGTAGTTACTGTACCAGATGAGAGATTAGATATCTTAAATGATATGTATCAACCTGCTAGATTAATACCAACAGCATTTGAGTTTACAGACATTGCGGGCTTAGTAAAAGGAGCTAGTCAAGGAGAAGGATTAGGTAATAAATTTTTATCACATATTAGAGAAACAGATGCTATTGTTGAAGTAGTAAGATGCTTTGAAAACAGTGATATTATTCATGTAGAGGGAAAAGTAGATCCAATTCGTGATATTGAAATTATTAATTTAGAATTAATACTTGCTGATTTAGAAAGTATTGGTAATCGAATAGAAAAAATCGAAAAGAAAGCAAAAGCAGGAAAAGATAAAGATGACTTAGTCGAATTAGAGGCTTTAAAGAAAGCAAAAGCAGCACTTGAGAAAAATCAGTCACTAAGAATGGTTGACTTTACGAAAGAAGAAAAATTAGCGATAAAGTCTTATAACTTTTTAACATTAAAGCCAATTATTTATATGGCTAATATCAATGAAGAAGAAGTATCAACTGAAGATAACGAATATGTAAAAAAAGTAAAAGAATATGCTGCTTTAGAAAATGCTAAAGTAATAAAAGTATGTGCTAAAATTGAAGAAGAGTTAAGCCAATTAGATGATAATGATCACAGAGAAATGCTATTAGCTTTAGGAATTGAAATGAGTGGTTTGGATCAATTAATTAAAGCAACCTATGATTTACTTGGATTAGCTACTTATTTTACAGTAGGAACTGATGAAGTAAGAGCATGGACTTTTAAAAAGGGCATGAATGCAAAAGAATGTGCTGGTATTATTCACTCTGACTTTGAAAAAGGTTTCATTAGAGCAGAAGTAATGTCTTATGAGGACTTAATAAAATGTGGAAGTGAATTAAAAGTAAAAGAAGCAGGTCGTGCTAGATTAGAAGGAAAGGAGTACATTATGCAAGATGGTGATATTTGCCATTTTAGATTTAATGTATAAGCTAAATATGGAATTAGGATTACACAATATAAAATATGAAAAAAATTTTGATGGGGAAACATTAACTATGTTTGTTTCAAACAATCAAGAACCATTAGGAATAATTCAAATAGAAAAAGAGTTAATTGATTTTGAAGACATTGATTTTGATAAAGTAGATTTAGATAGTTTATTAAAAACAGTTGAAAAAGACCCTAGTTATTATTCCCAAAAAGACCCTTTTTATCAAACAATAATGATTGAAACATTCTCTAAAAAAGATCAATTAACAGATTCTATCAAAACAATTCAAAATGATCATAATAATGTGTTAGCTCAAATATCTAATTATCTATCAACATTAACTGGAATAAAACCAACTTTTACTAGAAATGATGATCAAGACGATATAGCTACTAGTGTAGATTTTAGTGCTCGTGTTTCTACTGATTATGATATAATAAAAAGGGTAATTGAAAACTTAAATATGAAGAATATTGACTATGAGGAAGAAATAAAATCATTTCACAGATAAATAGGAGAGAAAAAATGGAAAATAAAGTATATTCAAAAGTTTATTTTTGGTTATTTATTGGTTTATTAGTAACTTTCTTGACAGGAATTTATACAGCTACCAATAAAGATGCACTAGCAGTAATCTTTACACAAGGTTTTTACTGGATATTTCTTTTAATAGAATTAGGTCTTGCAATATTCCTATCTGCTAGAATACATAAAATGCAGCCAACTACTGCTAAAATTAGTTATTTACTATATACCTTCTTTAGTGGGTTAACATTTTCATCTATATTTATAACTTATAAATTAGAATCTATTATTTTAGTATTTGCTATCACATCAGTTTTATTTTTAATATTCGCCGTTATTGGTTACTTTACGAAAATAGATTTAAGTAAAATAGGAACTTTCCTATTAATGATATTAATTGGTGTAATAATCTGTACGATAGTAAATATATTTTTACAGAATTCCACTTTTGATTTAATATTATCTATTATTTGTATCGTTGCATTCTTAGGTTTTGTTGCTTATGATGTTCAAAAAATAAAACATTTAAACGGTTTTATGCTAGAAGATAATTTAGCAGTTATGGGTGCATTTGAATTATATTTAGATTTTATTAATATCTTTATTGACTTACTAAGAATTTTTGGAAATTCTGACGACTAAATCACAAAAATCTTGGTAAAAAATAGGAAAAAGCATTTACAACAATGCTTTTTTTTGTTATATTACTAGCGAGTATGAAATGTACTCCTTGCTAGCAATAGCCAAAAGACCAAAAGGAGGTGTAGAAAATGAGAAAGTATGAAATTATGTTTATTGTAAAACCTGATTTAGAAGAAACAGCTATCAAACAAGTTGCTCAAGATATGAAAAGTGTTTTAGAAAACAATAACGCTAAAGTATTAGAGTTAAAAGAAATGGGTCAACGTGACTTAGCTTACGAAATCAATAAATATAAAACAGGTTATTACTTCTTATTTACTATTGAAACTGAAGATTTAAATGCTACTAAAGAATTTGATCGTTTATCATTAATCAATGAAAACATTCTTCGTCATTTAATAGTAAAAGTAGAAGACTAAGAGAGGTAATATATGAACAAAGTAATTTTAATCGGAAGATTAACAAGAGACCCAGAATTAAGATATACTAGTAGTAATATCGCAACAGCATCATTTAGTTTAGCTGTTGATAGAAATTTCACCAATCAAAATGGAGAAAGAGAAGCAGACTTTATTAATATCGTTGTTTGGAGAAAACAAGCTGAAAATTGTAAAAACTATTTAACAAAAGGTAGTCAAGTAGCAATTGATGGCCGTATTCAAACAAGAAGTTATGACGGTCAAGATGGACAAAAGAGATATGTCACTGAAGTTGTGGCTGACAATGTTCAATTTTTAGGAACAAGAGCTAATAATAATATGGATACAAATTCACAACCAGCATTCAATGATAATGCTACTCCTTATGATTTTGCATCTACAAAAGCTCCAGCACAAAACACAACTGATGTATCTAATGACCCATTTGCAGATTTCGGTTCTTCTATTGAGATAAGTGATGATGAATTACCATTCTAAAGAAGGAGGAAAGAACATGGCAGAATTCTATAAGAAAAAGAAAAAAGTTTGTTACATGTGTACTGGAAAAGATATCAATTATAAAGATGTAGAAACTTTAAAAAGATATACTAACGATAAAGGTAAAATTTTACCAAGAAGAGTTACAGGAGCTTGTGCTAAACATCAAAGACATATAGCAGAACAAATTAAACGTGCTCGTGCAATTGCTTTATTACCTTATACAAAATAAGATGGCTATCGTCATCTTTTTTCTTTTGTTTTTAAAAGAAAGTATCAAATAGATAGGTTATAAAAATGCATATCTTCTAAATAAAAAAAATGACAGATACTATATTTTGTAGTATAATACTAGCATAGATTGGAGTTAGTATGCAAATTGAAAATAAAATAAAAAAAATCATTAAAAAAAGTAAAAATGTATTTGTTGTAGGTCATAAAAATCTAGATTTAGATGCAATAGGTGCTTGTATTGGTATTAGTCAAATAGCTACACATTTTAATAAAAATAGTTATATCATTATAGATGATGAAAAAAATGAATTAGGAGTTGCTAAACTATTAACGGAACTTGATGATAAAACAATTCTAATAAAAAGCAAAGACATTCCTAAATATCATTATAAAGATAGTATTTTAATAATCGTTGATACCAACAAAGCTCACTTACTTCAAAATGATCAAATTATTCATTATTTTAATCATATTATTATTCTAGATCATCATCAAGAATCAGATCAAACCATTCCAAATACCATTCAAATCATTAATGAAAAAGCATCAAGTGCTTGTGAGATAGTAACCGGTTTAATTGAAAAATATCAAGTAAAGTTAACTCCAACAACGGCTACTCATATATTAGCAGGAATTGTATTAGATACTAATAATTTTATTGTAAAAACTACACAAGAAACATATTTATCAGCATATTACCTAACTAAACAAGGTGCTAATCCTAAAAAAGTGCAGTCATATTTTAAACAAGATATCAAAGAATATTTAGAAAGACAAAAAGTAATTTCTAAAGTAAAAGTGATTCATGACAAATATGCCCTAATAGTAGCTCCTGAAAAATCACAGTATAAAAGAGAAGAATTAGCTAAAATTGCCGATACTCTATTAAGATTTAAAAATATAGAAGCATCATTTGTTTTAGGAAACCGTATAGATGGTGGCATAGGTTTAAGTGCTAGAAGTGAAGGAAGTATCAATGTAGGAGAAATTGCTGAAAATTTAGGTGGTGGTGGAGATAATCATGATGCTGCAGCTCAAATTAATAATGGCAAGACTTTAACAGAAGTATCATTAGAATTAATAGATTTACTAAAATAGGAGGAATATCATGAAAGTTATATTTATAAAAGACTTAAAAAAGCAAGCCAAAAAAGGTGATATTAAAGAAGTAAAAGATGGTTATGCTGAAAACTATCTAATTAAAAATGGGTATGCCATTCAAGTAACAGAAAAAAATATGGTTCAAGTAAAAAAAGAGAATGACATGAAAAAACAGGAAGAACAAGAAAAAACAGTAGAAGCTAAAAAACTAAAGGAAGAATTAGAAAAACTAACTTTAGTATTTAAAGTAAAAACTGGTGACCATGATAAAGTTTTTGGTAGTATAAGTGCTAAACAAATCAAAGAAGAATTATTAAAAAAAGGTTATAAGACTGATAAAAAACAAATAGAATTAACAACCCAATTACAGTCATTAGGCTATCATAAAGTATCTATTATTTTATATAAAGATATTAAAGCAGAAATAAAGGTCCAATTAGCAAAGTAAAGTAGGTGGTAACATGGCAATTAAGACAATTCCCAATGATATTGTAGCAGAACAGTCTGTATTAGGAGCAATGTTTTTATCTCCCTTAGCTATTGAAAAAGCAACCGATAAATTATTTGCTAAATCCTTTTATTTAGAAAAACATGGTATTATTTTTCAAGCTATTGTGAATTTACATGATAAAAAAATTCCAATTGATCTAACTACAATCACATCAGAACTAACACAAACTAATAAATTTAATGAAGTAGGTGGTATTGAATATTTAACTGAGTTAATGAATACAGTACCAACTGCTGCCAATGTAGAATACTATATTCAAATCGTAGAAGATAATTATATGCTAAGAAGTGTAATTGATACTTCTACTGACATTGCAACCTTAGCCTATGAGCATAATGGTGAAGTATCTGATATTTTAGACCAAGTTGAAAGTAAAATTGTTGGTATTATTAGAAATCGTCGTTCTTCAGAATTTAAGTCTATTCAAGAAGTTTTAAATGAAGTACAAGTGAATTTAGAAAAATTAGCTTCTTCTAAAGGTGATGTTACCGGAATCCCAACTGGTTGGTATGAACTTGATAAGTTAACATCAGGTCTACATGAAAATCAATTAATTATTTTAGCAGCCCGTCCTGCTATGGGAAAAACTGCCTTTGCCTTAAACTTAGCAACTAATGTAGCAATTAATACAGATAAAACAGTAGCTATCTTTTCACTAGAAATGGGTGCAGAGCAGTTAGCAAACCGTATTATTTCTTCTTTAGGACAAATAGAAGGAACCAAACTAACAAGTGGTAATTTAGTAAATGATGACTGGAAAAGAATCACAGAAGCAAAAAGTCAATTATCACACGCAAAACTTTATATTTCTGATGATGCTGGTGTAACAGTTGGTGATATTAAATCAAAATGTCGTCGCCTAGCAACTAGTGAAGATGGTCTAGATTTAGTAATTATCGACCACTTACAACTATTAAATATGGGCGGCAACTATGGAAATAATCGTCAAGCTGAAATTACTGATATTTCAAGAAGTTTAAAGAAAATGGCTATGGAATTAAAAATCCCTGTGATTGCCTTAGCTCAGTTATCTCGTGGTGTTGAACAAAGAGAAGATAAAAGACCTAAAATGAGTGACTTGCGTGAATCAGGTTCCATTGAACAAGATGCCGATATTGTTGCTTTATTATATCGTGATGATTATTATCAAACTGCAAAAGAATTAGGAGAAGCTCCTGATCCAAGTTTAAGTGAATTAATTATCGGAAAACATCGTAACGGTCCAACTGGAAAAATTGATTTATTATTTAGAAAAAGTACCAGTACATTCTTAAATTTTATAAAAGATAACAAGGGTGAAGAAAATGGATAAGAAAAATATATTAATAGTAATAATTGTCTTCTTACTATCTTGTCTTCTATTAGTAATAGGTAGTAATCCTAATACTTTATCTGCTAAAATACTTGGATTAGAATCTAAAGTAGAAAGTCCTAGACAACTATATAATGTTTATTTAGCAGGAAAATCAATTGGCATCATAGAATCAAAAGAAGCTTTAGAAAACTATATTGATGAAAAACAACAGGAATTAAAAAATAAATATCATGTAGATAAAGTATATGCTCCTAATGATTTAGATATTGTGAAAGAAATTACTTATGATAATAAGATTTCAACAGTAGAAGAAATCTATAAGAAAATAGAAAATATTAAAGGAGCTTCTTCTTTTACAATTGATGGTTATAAAATTTATATTAAAGGAATAGAAAAGAAGAATGAAGAGGGAACTACTACCACAACAGATGATGTAATACTATATGTTCTAGATAAAGATATTTTTACCAATTCTGTTACAAAAACTATCACTGCTTTTATTGATAAAGATACTTATGAAGCTTATTTGAATGATACTCAAAAAAAGATAGAAGGTAACGATACTGGAACTATTATTGAAAATTTATATATTCAAAATACGATTACGATTAAAAAAGATCGTATACCAGCTGGAGATAAAATATATGAAACAGAAGAAGAATTAAGTAAGTTTTTACTATTTGGTACAACTGATGAACAAGAAACTTATATTGTAAAAGCAGGAGATACCATTGAAGAAATATCGAATAATAATAAACTATCAACTGAAGAATTTTTAATAGCCAATACTAACTTTAAAACAGCCCAAGATTTATTATACCCAGGTCAAGAAGTAAAGTTAGGATTAATCTCCCCAAAATTTGATTTAGTAGAAGTAGAACATGTTGTATCTCAAAAACCAATTAAAATGGAGACTATCTATAAAGATGATGATACTCAGTATGTAGGTTATGAAAAAGTAGAGCAGGATGGTAAAGATGGACTAGCACTTGTTACTGAAAAGATTCAATTAGTAAATGGTGAAATTCAAGATACCGTTCAAGCAAATAGTGTTGTCTTATCACCATCAATTAATAAAATTGTAGTCAGAGGTACTAAGCGTTATTCATCTAGCAGCTTAGGTCCGAATGTTGATGTTCCTGTTGGTATTGGTAGTTGGGTATGGCCTACTAATTCGCCATATACAATATCAAGTTATTTCTCATGGCGTTGGGGTAAACATCACGATGCTGTTGATATTACTGGTAGTGGTTATGGCTCTCCAATAAAAGCAGCCAACAATGGTATTATTGTTCAGTCAGGTTATACTTCAACCAATGGTAATTATATTGTAATAGCTCATCAAAATGGTTATTACACTATGTATGCCCATATGGCAGCAAGATATAAACAAGTTGGAGATATAGTCATGGCAGGTGATCAAATAGGTACAATGGGAAATACTGGTTTTGCATATGGTGTTCACTTACACTTTGGTTTATATCATGGTTATCCATTTAGAGGAGGAGTAGCGATAAATCCGCTAAACTTATATCAATAATGAAAGTAAAAGTATTAGCAAGTGGTTCTAAAGGAAATAGTACCTTAATTAGAACCAGTGAAGTAAAAGTCTTAATTGATATTGGAATTAATTATCAGACTCTAGCTTCAGAGTTAGAAAAACTAAACCTAACGCCAAATGATTTAGATGCTATCTTAATTACTCATACACATAGTGACCACATAAAAGGATTACAGGTATTAGTAAAAAAGACAAATCTAAGAGTATATGCCTTAGAAGAAATGTTAGAGGAATTATCAAAAAAGATTCCTCTTGATAACATTTTTATTTATGAAAATCCTTTCGAAATAGGAGATTTAAAAATTAATATTATCAGAATTTCTCATGATGTAGAAGGAGTAGGATTTATTATTGAGCATCATAATCATTCTCTAGTCTATATCACAGATACCGGTTATATCAATAGAAGATATTTACCTCTCATGACCAATAAAGATGTCTATATTATAGAAAGCAATCATGATGAAAAAATGTTAATGGAAGGTCCATACCCATATATTTTAAAACAAAGAGTAATTAGTGATAAAGGTCATCTTTCTAATAACACAGTAGCAGAATATCTACTAGAAATAACTGGAACAAATACCAAAAAAATAGTGTTAGCACATATTAGTGAAAAAAATAATACCGAAGAATTAGCTATTTCCACAACCAAAAATCTATTAGAAGAACATGGTATTTATAAAGATATTGTGGTAGCAAGGCAATATGAATCTTTAGAAGAAATAGAGGTATAAAATGATTAAAATAATATGTATTGGTAAATTAAAAGAAAATTATTTAAAAGATGCCGAACAAGAGTATTTAAAAAGATTAAAAAAATATACACAAATAGAATTAATTGAATTACCAGATTCTAATATAGATGATGAAAAAATAGCGTTAGAAAAAGAAAAGAATCAAATATTAAAGTATATAAAACCAAAAGAATATCTAGTAACATTGGAAATAGAAGGAAATCAGTTATCATCACTAGCATTTGCTGATAAAATTGATAAAACCTTGATAACTTCTAGTGATATTACCTTTCTAATAGGTGGCTCTTATGGAATACACCCAAGTATTAAAGAAATGTCAAACTATAAATTATCTTTTTCTAAAATGACATTTCCCCATCAATTATTTCGTATTCTGTTATTAGAGCAGTTATTTAGAAGCTATAAAATTTTAAACAACGAAAAATACCATAAATAGTGGTATTTTTATTTTAAATGAGTGTTAATTCTTTCAATTTTTTTCTGTAAAGGAACATAGTTTTCATCTTTACCTATAAAACTAATATGATTATCAGTAAGATTTTGAAATACATTATCTTTATTATTACGAATTTTTTCAAGTCTATAAATAGCTTTTTCTATATCACTATCTGCTTCTAACTCTAAATCTAGACTAGTTAGAAAAGAAAATAAATATTTAATACTAACAACAGGATCAGTTTGTAAACTATTTATCAAAATCGTTTCATCAATATCAAATGGTAATTCTTCTTTTAATATCTTTTCTTGAATATATTGAATATCGATAGCTTTTCTATGATCAACCAGACTAACACCAGTATCTAGAATAAAGAAATCAAGAAAGTCATTATAAATATTTTCAAAGTCGATAAATTATAATAAATCAATACTTTCATCATCAAAATTATCTTTTAAATATCTTCTAGCTAAATATTCAAAGAAAAATCCCTCTAATTCCATTAAATAATAATGATTGCTTATTAAACTATTAATATCATCATTTTTAAGCATAATGGCATGACCCATTTCATGAATTAAGGAAATAAAATCATTTATAGTATTGTTTTTTAAAATATGAATATAAGGAGTATAAATAGGATATCTAAAGGGAATTGTTTCTCCAGCAAGAGAATAATCCTCATAACTAAAATGAAGTAAGTTCTTTCTTTTTAAAATATATTCTTGAAATAAACTTAAATATTTTTTATTTGGTAGCCATTTAAAAAAATCATAACCAATCTCTACAATCTCATCATCAGTTAATCCTATAATAGGTAATATATTTTCATCTTCGTATGGTTTTAAATTACGAAACTCTAATGTAGCACTTAGTAATGTTTCCGTAATATATTTAGGAATATTTAAATAACTCTTATATATTTTAGTTGGTAAAAATCTATTTTTATCTTTGTAGAAAATAAAAGTAGGAGAAAGAGATTCTAATTCATTTTTATCTAACAGATAGTTTTTCATATTTTCCAGCTGATAAATGCGATATTTACATTCATTTTTTTCACTAGAATTAAAAATACTAATTTGTTTATGTAATTTATTATATTCCTCAATATGCTTATCAAACAGAGAAACACTCCATCTATACTCCATAAAAATTCTCCCTTTCAAATAATTTCCTGTATTATACCACATAAACTAAAAAATAATATCTTTTATTTTCTGAATATGACCAAATAGTCACTAGAAAAGAAAAAGAATAGTGTATAATAAAAACAAGAAAGGAACCTAATTATGAAAATACTAATGATAGAAGATGACGAAGCTATTCGTACGGGATTAAAATACTATTTAGAACAAGAAAACTTTGAAGTAATAGAAACAGATAATGGAAAAGATAGTTTAAAAATATTAACAGATGAAGATATTTCTATTTGTCTATTAGATGTGAATTTACCCGATATAAATGGTTTTGATTTATTTAAAAAGCTAAAAGAAATAAAAGATATCCCAATTATCTTTTTAACAGCCAATGATTTAGAGACTTCAATCGTAATGGGATTAGATATGGGAGCAGATGATTATGTTACCAAACCATTTAGAGCACGAGAGTTAATTTCAAGAATTCATAATGCATTAAGAAAAAAAAGGCAAGGAACTACTAATATAATTCATTTTAAAAATATTACTGTAGACTTAAATGGCGCTAGAGTTTTAAAAGATAATAAAGATATTTTCCTAACAGCACTAGAGTATAAAATTGTTTTAACATTCTTTTTAAACCCTAATGTTATTTTTACGAGAGAAAAAATACTAGCAGATATTTGGGATGTTAATGAAGAATATGTAAACGATAATACTCTAACGGTATACATTAAAAGAATAAGAGAAAAATTAGAAAAAGATCCAACTAATCCTGAAATTATTGTAACCGTAAGAGGAATTGGTTATAAATTAGGAGAAGAAAATGCTAAGAGATAAAGAAAATAAAAAACTATTACTGTTTCATAGTATCATTCTGTTATTACTAATCTTTTCTTTAATTACATTAAAAATAGAACTAAATATAATCTTACTGGTAACCATATTCTATCTAATCACGATTATCATTACTTGGTACCATTTGTATAAGAAAAATAAAAAAATAAAAAATCTATCTACTTATATGAATAATATCTTAAACAATAATTATTCACTAGATATTAGAGATTATGAAGAAGGAAATTTAAGTAATTTAAAAAATGATATCTATAAAATGACAGTAAAACTAAAAGAACAGAGTGATTCAAGTCAAAAAGAAAAGAAATATTTAGAAGAAGTATTATCAGATATTTCACATCAGTTAAAAACACCACTTACTAGTATGTATGTAATTAATGATGTTTTATTATCTGATAAAAAGATAGATGATTCCAAAAAACAAGAATTCTTAATAAAAAACAGAAAAGAATTAGAAAGAATTGAATGGTTGGTAACTTCACTTTTAAAAATGTCTCGTCTAGATAGTGGTAGTGAAAAAATTATACCTAAGAAAACAAAACTTGACGATTTAATTAGAAAAACAGTAACGCCACTAGAAATTCCTATTGAACTAAAAAATCAACACCTAATATTAGATTATGATAAGAATATCAAATTAAATATTGATCTTAATTGGACTACAGAAGCTCTAATTAATATTTTAAAAAATGCCCACGAACATACCAAAGAAAACGGTACGATTCAAATAAAAGTAAAAGATACTGTCATTTATACCGAAATAGAAATCATAGATACAGGAGAAGGAATTTCTACTACTGATTTACCACATATTTTTGAACGCTTTTATAAAGGAAAGACAAATAAAGAAAGTATTGGAATAGGACTTAACATGGCTAAAAAAATCATTAATTTAGAAAAAGGTGATATTAAAGTAATTTCTAATTCTAATGGCACAACTTTTAATATTAAATTCTATAAGCAAATTATTTAGTGACAAAATTGTAAGAAGAAAAGTCACTATTTAGTAATATATTCTAACTATAATGGTAGTTGTAAGGAGGAAAAAATGGAAATTTTAAAAGTAAAAAATTTATGTAAAAACTATGGAAAGGGAAATACTTTAGTAAAAGCCTTAGACAACATTAGTTTTAGTGTAGAAAAAGGAGAATTTGTAGCAATTGTTGGAGCATCAGGAAGTGGAAAAAGTACCTTATTACATCTATTAGGAGGAGTAGATCATCCAACAAGTGGGGAAATTATTATAGATGGTGAAAATATTTATAAATTAAATGAAAATAACTTAGCTATTTTTAGAAGAAGACAAGTAGGATTAATCTATCAATTTTATAACTTAATTCCTATTTTAAATGTAGAAGAAAATATTACCTTACCTATTTTATTAGACGGTAGAACGCCAGATAAAGCTTATCTAAAAGAGTTAATAGATATTTTATGCTTAAAAAATAGAATCAATCATTTACCAAATGAATTATCAGGAGGACAGCAACAAAGAGTATCGATTGGTAGAGCACTTATGAATAGACCAGCTTTACTTCTAGCTGATGAACCAACTGGTAACCTAGATTCTAAAGCTAGTCATGATATTATGGAATTATTAAAAATGTCAAATGAAAAATATAAACAAACAATTATTATGATTACTCACGACTATAATTTAGCTTTAAATGCCAACCGTATTATTACGATAGATGATGGAAAGATTATTTCTGATGAGAAGGTAAAGTAATATGAATATTTTAAATAAATTAACACTGAAGCATTTAAAACTAAATAAAAGAAGAACGATAGTTACTATTATTGGTATTATCTTATCTACTTCATTAATGGTAGGAATCGGTTTACTTCTATCAACTATGCGTGAAAATATGATAGATATGGTAATAGCAGAAAATGGAAATAGACATATGACTATCTATGATATGAATCAAAATGAATATCATAAGTTAACTCGAGAAAAAAAAATTCAAAAAATAGAATTAGCAGAAGAAATAGGGTATGCTGAATTAAATAATTCTATAGAATATGCTTACTCTTATATTAAAGTAATTGGTGCCGATAAAAACTATTTAAATACAATTACCCTAAGTGAAGGTAGATTACCAGTAAATGATAAAGAAATTATTATCAAAAGACTAAATAGTAATTTAAATGTAAAACTAGGAGATACCATTACCCTAGAATTAGGAAAAATAATTCCAGAAGAAGAAAATACTGTAGACGATTTATTAGAAGAAACTCCCATTACTTTTGAAAAACAGGAAACAAAAACTTATCAAGTAGTAGGCATTATCGATAATGACATTAATCAATTATATTCAGATTATGGTATTTATTTTTATACTTATCAAGATAGTATGAAAACAGATTCTATTACTGCTAACATTCTTTTTAAAAATGTAAAAGATGCTAGAAAAAATATAGAAGAAATTACTGACAAACTTCATTTAGAAGATGAAAATGTAGCGATTAATGAATCCCTTTTAAACCTATATGGTTCTAGTCGTTACTCTAATTTAGTATCATCATTATTAAATACAATGATAATTATTTTAGTAATTCTATCAATTGGGTGTGCTATCGTAATTTATAATTCTTTTGCAATTAGCGTTATGGAAAGAAAGAAACAATTTGGCTTACTTTCTAGTATTGGAGCAACCAAAAAACAAATCCGAAAAACCGTTTTCTTTGAAGCCTTTGTAGTAGGCGTAATTGGAATTATCTTAGGTATCATTGGTGCCTATATTGGAATTGGTGTCGTATTATTAATCATTAATAAATTATTGCCAGGAGTTTTTGGAAATGGTTGCGAGTTAAAATTGGTTACTTATCCACTCTTTATTATTGTACCTATTATATTCATGATAATTACGATTTTAATATCTGCATTCATTCCTGCCAAAAGTGCTAGTAAAATCACGCCAATTCAAGCAATTCGATTAAATGATGATATTAAAATAAAAGGAAAAAAGTTAAAAACTCCTAAAATCATTCGTAAACTATTCGGTATGGAGGGAGAAATTGCCCTAAAAAATATGAAACGAAATAAGAAAAAATATCGTATTACGATTCTTTCATTATTCGTAAGTATTGTTTTATTTATTGTTTTCTCTGGGTATATGAAATATGCTTTATCAGGAATAGATAGTTATACAGAATTACCAAATTATGATGCCATTTTAAGTTACTATTTAACGAGTGAAAATAGAATAAGTGAAAAAGATTACTTAGAAGAAATAGCTAAAAACACGGATATTAAAAAGCTATTTCAATATCATATTTATCATTTAGTTACCGATACAAATTTAAATAAAAAAGAATACTATAATGATTGAACTTGTCAACAAAAAGTAGACAGTAAAAAGATTTTATTTAAACCCTAGTTGA
>ERZ826016.205-NODE-205-length-75747-cov-15.945027_pt1 | contig 75747 bp, 54 predicted proteins | sample MGYA00519872_ERZ826016 | MGnify/ENA primary metagenome ERZ826016 (study PRJEB31778, sample SAMEA3449218) | human gut metagenome | biome: human gut; feature: human-associated habitat; material: faeces | place: United Kingdom | collected 2010/2012 ... | reverse complement strand
GACCTGTTGTTTTCGGTTAAACATGCTGTTGATTGAAATAAACATGCAGTCGATTACTATTGTCATTGCCGACCTGATCGGCAATCTGTTAACACAATGCCGAACAAGTGGGAGGATGAGATTGCCGCTCAAGCCAGCAATGACAAAGTTTTTTATTTGAACATTACGTGAAGATAAAGTAGACATTATAAAAGTTAAATGTTCATCGTAACTTATTTATAGTGAAGAAACTAAAAGTTAAATGAACATTTGAAGGTAAAAACAAAAACACTCTGCTATCAATACTAATCCAAGCATCACAAACTCTACCCGTTGATTAATGGAGACAGCTTTCCGCATATCGGCAGAGGTAAGTTCGCGTTTGTTATTTCCAATATATGGTTTGCTTACCAATTCTCCGAAATAATAGTTCGGACCACCAAAGGAACAACCAAGTATTCCCGCAAGAGCGGACTCGGGATAACCGGAATTGGGACTCGCATGTTTATTGCCGTATGTATGAATAAAGGAAAAGACACTCCATTTTCCACTCACCACCACCATGAGCAATGCAGTGAGACGGGCAGGAATATAATTGGCAATATCGTCAATATGGGCAGCCCAACATCCAAACTTGCGATAGCGTTCATTCTTGTAAGCTATCATAGAATCGAGGGTATTTATCATTTTATAAGCCAATATGCCCGAAACGCCCAACAGCATATACCAAAACAAAGGAGCAACCACTCCGTCACTCAGATTCTCGGCAAGTGTTTCGAGGGCTGCCGTACGAATTTGTTGTCCGTCCAACGCAGAAGTATCACGCCCCACAATACGTGCCACTTGTATTCTTCCTTCCTCCAAAGAACGGTCTGTCGCATAAAAGACTTCTTTCACTTCTTTTATCAGCGTACTGCCTGCAATACAGTAAAAGACACAGATCACACCAATAATCACAGCTACATAATCATTCCAGCGAAACAGTTCCCTCATAAAGAAAAAGGAAAGCAAATAAACTCCGACAATAAGGGACAATGACCACACTGCACCTTTCAGCATTTTGTGTTTACCTTTGTTCAGTCTTTTTTCACCAAAGGCAATCAGTTTGCCATACCCCACAATGAGATGTGGCAAACGGGGAGGATCTCCGACCAGCTTGTCGAGCACCCAACCACCCACTACTATCAGTGCACCATATCCAGCCATTTTCCAATCAACTCAACGAGTTTGTCATTCTCTTCCGGGGTTTGAGTGGCTACCCGGAAAACATTTTCGGGTAATCCTTTGAAATTAGACGCATCACGTATCAAAACTCCGTGTTTCTCAGCCAGATACTTCTTCAAATCACCGGGATAACCTTTTCTAAGCCCAACAAGCATAAAATGAGTACTTGTAGGCAATACATTTATCTCCAATGAAGCAAGCTTGTCTGCAAAACGTTTGGTTTCCTCCAAGTAGGCAGCCATAGTCATCTTTTCGGGAATTCCCTTACTTAGAATATAATAACCGGCTTCTATCGCCAACTGGTTAACAGACCAAGGCATACGGCATGCACGTATTTTTTTTATCAGCGAAGCCGAAGCTGTGATATATCCTAATCTAAGTCCCGGAATACCATAACGTTTAGTCATTGAGTGAATTTGCATCAAACGCGGGAACTTAACCGCATCTTTAGCAGAAAGAATATTTTCCTGTGTAAAATATTCGTAAGATTGGTCTAAAACCATATAAGGGCTGCCTTTTATAGATGCTCCCATCTTGAAATAATCTCCATCAATAACCAATCCGGTTGGATTATCGGGATTGCAGAACCACACTAACTTGGTATCAAGGGGAACATCACTCTCCACTGCACTGGTTAGATAAGCTACTTTATGCCCGTGTATCCGGCAGGCATCTTCATATTCGCTGAACGTCGGTCCTTTAATAAGAGAAGTCGTGTTCTTAAATGTTTGTGCTATCAAATAAATCGCCTCCGTTGCACCGTTAGTTACCAATACATTTTCGGGGGAAATGTCGAGATATTTTGCCAGCTTCTTTTCCAATGTATAAGGTTCCGGCTCGGGATAGGAGGATATGGAATTCATACATTCGCACAAGTGTGCTTTCAATCCAGACAAATCAGCGTAAGGAAATATGTTTGAACTAAAATTACTTACTATCTTTTTCTTAAATTTATAGGAGTCGTCTCCATGTCCGTCAATCATTGTTTTGTAGTATTTTATATACCAACGGAATATTTACATACTTTCGCATATGTTCCGCCAGCTTGTTATATTGTTCTTCTTTAAATGCTTTATAGTCAAAAGGCTTATCGGTCAGCTTATCAGTGAAAGGTTCCAACAACCAATCCACAAAAGCCCGGTTATCGAGAATGCCGTGAACGTATGTTCCGAAACAGGTACGGTCAACGTAGTAACCGTCTTTACGCCCGTCTTCAAGCTCATTAAGCGGAGAATCTTCGGCATCCACCGGGGTTGTTTCCCCCATGTGAATTTCATATCCCTCGCATCCGGCATTGGAGCCGCGGAAACGGAATTTTATTTGCCGGGTTACTTTCTCTCCGGTCATCTTAGTTGAAACAGGCAACAGCCCCAGACCGGGCAAACGGTCAATAGTTCCTTCCACATGATCGGGATCACAGACATCCTGCCCCATTAACTGATATCCGCCACATATCCCCATTACCGTAGCACCGTCACGATGTGCACGAATAACAGCCTGAGCCACTCCGTTGCGACGAAGTTCATAAAGATCGGAAAGCGTACTTTTACTTCCGGGAAGAATGATTATATCAGCCTTCTTTATTTCATCTACATTGTTTGTATAATATAAATGTACGCGAGGATCACGCTCCAATACATTGAAATCGGTAAAATTAGAAAGATGTCTCAACAGTATCACTGCAATGTTTATCTTTCCATGCGATGCCTGCACATTCTTAGTAGCCAATGCAACCGAATCTTCTTCCTCTATATAAATATCTTTATAATAAGGCAATACCCCGATAACAGGTATTCCACATAAATCTTCGAGCATCTTTATTCCCGATTCAAACAAACGTATATCTCCACGGAATTTATTAATCAGAATGCCTTTTACATGTCTCTTTTCTTCTTCATTGAGCAACATGATACTGCCATACACACTGGCAAATACGCCGCCACGGTCTATATCAGCAACTAAAATCACATCTGCCCCTGCATGGATAGCCATAGGCATATTCACCAAGTCCGTCTCCCGAAGATTAATCTCGGAAACGCTCCCCGCCCCTTCCATCACAACGGGATTATATTTTTGTTCCAAACGGTCGAATGCCTCATTCACCGCTTGCCGGAGTTCTTCCCTTCCTTCCTTACGGAAATAATCATAAGCATCACGGTTACCGATAGGTTTACCATTGAGCACCACCTGTGAAGTATGTTCCGAACTCGGCTTCAACAGAAGCGGGTTCATATCCGTGTGGCAAGGAACACCCGCAGCCTCAGCCTGTACAGCCTGTGCACGTCCTATCTCCAAACCTTCCGGGGTTGCAAAAGAGTTGAGTGCCATGTTTTGCGCCTTGAACGGTGCAGGCGCATAACCATCTTGCAAAAAGATGCGACAGAAAGCTGTGGCAACAATGCTTTTACCGACATCGCTCCCGGTTCCGACAAACATTATAGGATGAAGTTTAACTCTTTGGTTCATTCTTCCGAATTTTAGATCGGCAAACTTACTAAAAAAACATGAAACGTCACGGTATTTATTCCAAATACTCTATCTTTGCAGTCCGAAAAAAGGTATTAGTATATGCTTACTTTAGATAAAATTTATCATGCTTCCTATGTCCTGAAAAATGTAATCAGGCAAACAGAGCTAATCAGTGCTCCCCACATCAATCCCGAATGCCGGATTTATCTCAAGCCGGAAAACTTGCAACTCACAGGTTCATTTAAGGTTCGCGGAGCTTATTATAAGATTTCACAATTAACGGACGAAGAAAAAGCAAACGGTGTCATAGCCTGTTCGGCAGGAAACCATGCGCAAGGTGTGGCATTGGCAGCTACCAAAAACAATATCCATTCACTTATTTGCCTACCCGACGGGGCACCCATTATGAAAGTGGAAGCCACCAAACGATTAGGAGCCGATGTATGTTTGGTAGAAGGAGTTTATGACGATGCCTACCGTAAAGCGCTGCAACTAAAAGAAGAAAAAGGATATACTTTCATTCACCCTTTCGATGACGAATATGTTATCGCCGGACAAGGAACCATCGGTATCGAACTGCTGCAACAACTACCGGATGTAGACGCAGTAATTGTTCCTGTTGGTGGCGGTGGTCTTATCTCAGGCATAGCTTTTGCCATCAAATCACTGAATCCGAATGTTAAAGTATATGGTGTGCAGGCAAGCGGTGCAGCAAGCATGTATAACTCTATCGAGCACCGCAAGATAGAACAACTGTCATCCGTTCATACCATTGCCGACGGTATTGCAGTAAAGGAACCGGGAGAGCATACTTTCGACTTCTGCAAGAAATATGTAGACGAAATCGTTACAGTGACCGACGATGAAATATCGACTGCAATCCTCACTCTCATCGAGCAACAAAAGCTTATTGCCGAAGGTGCGGGAGCAGTATCGGTAGCCGCAGCGTTATTCAACAAAGTTCCGGTTAAAGGCAAGAAAGTTATTTGTCTTATTTCCGGCGGCAACATAGATGTAACCATTCTCTCACGTGTCATCAAACGCGGATTACTGAAAGCCGGACGTTCTTATGCACTCACCATAGAGTTAATGGACAAACCGGGACAACTCCTCAACGTTTCCCGCATCATTGCCGAGAAAGGTGGGAATGTGATCTCCATTCACCACGAACGTGCCAGTGAAAGTGTGGACATCAATGGTTGTTACCTTCGTATCGTTATGGAAACACGCAACTATGAACACATTGACGAGATACGTTCAGCATTGGTAGAAGCAGGTTATAATATCAGCTAAAAATGTTTGACGGAACAAATATACTACAACATCTTTATGCGAATCTCATTTTAAGAACTAATTTTTAAAAAAGATGAAAGGAGAAAGTATCCAAACCAAATATTTATATATCTTTGCACCATGACAACAATGTTTAAATCGGATTTGGTGTAGTAAACAATCTGTGCTCGTTCCACAGGTTGTCCATTTGTTTATTCCCGGGTAATTCCATTCGGGGGTAGTTTCTATTTATATCAATTAAGTTTTTTTAATCTGCATACAATGATGACGGCATTGTTATGTTTTCACGTGTATGCTATTTACATTAAGATAATGAGTAACAAGAATAAAACAATTCACGAATTCGATTTTGATTTCATCTGCGAATACTTTTTAAATACAGAACGTCAGGGTCCCGGAAGTCCAGAAGTAACCCTTAAAGCATTGAGTTTTATAGACAATCTCAATAATCAATCCCTTATCGCCGATTTGGGTTGCGGCACAGGCGGACAGACAATGGTCTTGGCACAACATGCACCGGGACACATCACGGGACTGGACTTTTTCCCGAAATTCATTGACCGATTCAACAGCAATGCCAAAGAGTTTGACCTTCAAAACAGAGTGAAAGGCATCGTAGGTTCTATGGACAATCTTCCTTTCGGAGAAGGAGAACTAGACCTGATTTGGTCTGAAGGGGCTATTTACAACATAGGTTTTGAACGCGGACTGAACGAGTGGCGCAAGTACCTGAAAACAGGAGGCTACATCGCCGTCTCGGAAAGCTCGTGGTTCACCGAAGAGCGTCCCGCAGAGATTCATGATTTCTGGATGGAAAATTATCCGGGAATAAATACCATTCCCAATCAGGTAGCCCAGATACAGAAAGCAGGGTATCTTCCTGTCGCTTCCTTTATCTTACCCGAGACTTGCTGGACAGACCATTATTTCGCTCCATTGGTTAAGGCACGGGAAAAGTTTCTTGCCAAATATGCAGGTAACAAATCAGCCGAAGAGCTCGTCGCAATGTCATATTACGAAGAGGAATTATACCGCAAGTATAAAGAATTCTACGGCTATGTATTTTATATTGCCCAAAAGACAGCATGATGATTGATTAAAACAAATGGTGCGGACGTCCATCGACATCCGCACCATTATATTTTGTGCAACATACTATCGCCTCTTATATAAAAAGGACTGCCAACGTTCTTCCATAGTGCCTTGTTGCTGCATTTCCAGCTTTGCCATGACAAAGAACAGATCGGAAAGGCGGTTCATGAAACGCATAATTGCTTCGGGCACTGCATCCTTGCGGTTCAGTGTCCATAATCTGCGCTCGGCACGGCGGGCAACGGTGCGGGCAAACTGGCATTGTGCCGAAACCTGCGTACCACCCGGAAGAATGAAATAACCGTTATCCTCCAAGCGGGAAGTAATCCCGTCAATCTGCTGTTCGCAGAACACATCCATATCTTGCTTTAACGGATTGGGATTCTTTTCACGGATTGCCGACGGAGTAGCTACATGAGACATCACTACCATTAAATCCATTTGTATCGTCCGCAGCATTTCCTGCCACTCGTGGTCTGCCGGAAGCAACGAACGGATGATTCCTATAATGGAATTCAGTTCGTCAATTGTTCCGTTTGCCTCGATACGTATATCATCCTTATCCACCCGTTCTCCGCCGTGAATGCCTGTTTTGCCTTTATCTCCGCCTTTCGTGTAAATCCTCATATATTATGTGTATTACTTCACTGCAATATTCAGCAAACTTTATGACTTATGCAAGCTCCCGTCTAAAAATCACACACCGATGTCTAAATAATAGACACTCTTTCTTTCCCGCATTTTAATTATCTATCACATTTACAACATGTTACTTTCTTTGGCACGCAGTATGCATGAAGCAGGATAAATAAAGGACCATAAAAATGAAAAGAATTGTTTTAACTCTATCCATCTGTTTGCTAACAATAGCATCCAATGCACAATCTTATAAAATAAAAGGGCGATTAGTGAGTGCCGGCAACGAAGTGCCGGTAGAATATGCCAATGTTGTGTTAAACACCAACGACTCTACTTTTGTGACCGGCACAACCACCGATGAAAAAGGAAACTTCTCCCTTACGGGAATTCAGCAGGGTAATTACCGATTGGTTGCTTCCTGCATCGGATACCAACCAACCGATATAGGTATCGAGAACCTGAAAAAAGATATTAACCTCGGCAAACTGTTTCTAGACTCCGCTTCCGTGCGGTTGGATGAAGTAACGGTCTCCGCCTCACGAGTTATCAACAAGATGGACAGGAAAGTGATTTTCCCTAATTCCATGCAGGTAAAAACTTCTCCGAACGGGATAGACCTTCTAAGGAACATGCACCTAAACGGTGTACTCGTTAACCAACGGGACAACTCTGTTTCCGGCGTAAGGGGCGGAACAGTGCAACTACGTGTGAACGGTGCTCCGGCAGACGTGAAAGAGATTCAGGGAATTAACCCGAAAGACGTTATCCGTGTGGAATATCACGACGAACCTTCCCTGCGCTATGGCGATGCCGAAGCTGTGGTAGATTACATTGTGCGCCGCAAAGAGTCCGGTGGAGCCGTGATGCTCTCTGCCAACAACTCGCCCACTACGGGTTGGGGTGAAGAATATGCCAGTGCCAAGATGAACTACCGAAAATCGGAATTCGGACTGGATTACAGTTACACTTATCACAAGTATGATAAAATGTACCGCACCAACCGGGAAGTATTCAATTTTGCCGACGGCTCCTCACTTACCCGCTTGGAAGACGGATTACCAACCGACTACAAAGAACATTACCACTACCTGCGATTGAATTACAGCTATCAGGAACCGGACAAGTATCTGTTCTCGGCAAACATATTCTATAACTATTACGGCTCTCCACGCAACCGGGCAAGCAGTTTCCTTTATCCCGAAGGAAACAAAGACAAGGGAGTGCACATGATGGATTATAAGAACTTCAACGATAAGAAACCGTCATTCGACTTGTATTATCAGCATAACCTGAAAAAGAAACAGCTCTTGGTGTTCAACGTGGTGGGTACTTATATCCGCAGTTTCTCGCATCGCACTTATCAGGAGATACAAGGTGATGAAACATTGACGGATATTCTTTCCGATACATACGGAAACAAATACTCCATCATTGCCGAAGGTATCTATGAAAAGGAGTTTAAAGCCGGGCGCCTCAGCATGGGGATAAAACACACCCAGAGTTTCAGTGACAACGATTATACGGGAAGTGCGGTCTACAATTCAGACCTGAAACAGTCATATACTTACTTTTATGCGGAGTGGATGGGTAAAGTAAAGAACTTCATGTATTCGGCAGGAGTGGGCGGAACCCGTACAGGCATGCGTCAGGAAGGAGAAAAATACAGCGACATCCGCTTCAACCCTTCTTTGCGTCTGGGCTATCAGTTCAACAACCATACCCAAATCCGCTACCGTGGTGAAGTGAGCGTGCAAGCCCCTTCCCTCGGCGATTTGAATGATGTGGAACAACCGATTGACTCTCTCCAGATACGTCGTGGTAATCCTTCATTGAAACCGGTTACTACTTACATGAACCGTCTTACATTCTCTTATAACAAGGGAATATTGCAAAGCAACCTCGAAGTGGTAGACCAATATAAGAAAGATCCGTTGATTGAAAGCACCACACGGGAAAACAATAAGTTCATCCGCCAGATGCGTAACGGAAAGTATTGGCATAACATAGAAGCTGCCGCCAGCATCAACCTTTCATTGCTCGACGACCACATCAGCATCTTCAGCCGTGGCGGACTGAACTGGACACAGAACAGTGCAGAAGATTATAATCACACACTCCGCAATTGGTTTATATACAGTAGTGTAAGCGGTAACTATAAAAACTTTACCTTATCGGGAGAAGTTATGAGCCGCCGCAACTACCTGATGGGCGAAACAATCCGTTACCGCGACCAAATGGCGGGTGCTTCACTGGAATACCAATGGAAAGGATTGTCTGCCGGAGTGATGATGATGTGGACTATCGGTAAATACCAACAAGGAATGGACAACCTGAACAAGTATGCATCGAGCCGGATCAGAAATTACCTGCCGGAAGTAAACAACATGCTTACCATTAAGTTAGGCTGGAACTTTGAATTCGGGCGCAAATACAGAAGCGGTCAGAAACGTACCAACAACAATGACTCCGACAGTGGTGTATTGAAAGGAAACAGATAAGAGTTATCCGTTCTCCCACAAATCGAATATATTCAGTTCTCCCCAATAAAGGTGAGTGTACCCTGCTATCACGTTCTTGTAACGATATAGCGGGGTATCTGTTTTCATACCTTTGGCTGTATACAGTTCGGCAACCGAAGGCAAAGGATGTTCTTGCGGAACAATGCGCGAATAATGGAACTCGTGTCCCCGCACCGGCACATTATTATAAGTAAAGTTACGGTAGCCGAGCTTTAGCTTCATATTATCCATCGTAGCTTCCTGATTGAGTATGCCTGCCATTGGATAGGAAACACCGTCCATTCCTGTAATATGACGGCAGAGATACATCATCCCGCCACATTCGGCAAGCAGCCTTCCTCCTTTTTCGACATATGCATGTACAGATTGCAACATGGTTTCATTACCGCTCAACTGCGAAAGATAAAATTCGGGATAGCCGCCGGGAAGATATACCAAATCGGCATCGGGCAATTCTTTATCATGTATCGGGCTGAAGAAAGTTACTTCACCCAAACGCTGTAATTGTGCTATGTTTTCGCGATAGATGAAATTAAATGCCTCATCATGGGCAACGGCTATCTTGGTATATAACCTCCCCTCTTGAGAGGGGGTAGGGGGTGTGTTCTCTTCTACATTCATAGGGATGTTCTCCCCTACCCCCCTCAAGAGGGGAAATAAACGTTCCAAATCAATATATTCCTCCACTAATGCTGCAACCTTATCGGCAAAAGTATCGAAAGCATACTTCTCATCCAACGTCAGCCCCAAATGCCGGGAAGGTATTTCTATTTCCTTTTGTTTGGGCAGATAACCGAAACATTCCACCCCTGCATCTTTACAAGCTTGCAAAAGATACTCATAATGTGAGGCGGAAGCTACCATATTAAAAATAACCCCGGCAATCCGAATATCCTTATTAAAGTTCTTAAAGCCATAGATAAGCGGGGCAACCGAATAGGCGGTAGACTTGGCATTGACAACCAGTACAACGGGAATATTCAGCATCTTTGCTATTTCCGCACTGCTTCCCTGCATCCCGCTATAACCGTCAAACAATCCCATTACCCCTTCCGTGACACAAACATCGGCATTACTCCCATAGGTGGAATAAAGGTATTTAATATGCGCCTCCGATGCCAGATAGGAATCAAGATTGACAGATTCCTCTCCTGCTGCCAGTGTATGATATTTGGTATCTATATAGTCGGGGCCGCATTTAAAAGGCTGTACTTTTAGTCCTCTGTTCTTCAATGCCCTAAGTAACCCTAAAGTCAGTGTAGTTTTCCCACTGCCCGATGATGCCGCTCCGATTAGAATCTGTGGTTGCATATTTATAAAAATTAAAATAATCTTTCGCAAATATAAAATAAATATCTAACTTTGCGGCTGATTTGGTGATGCGATAACATTTTTCCGTTCATCGCATAAAAGGGAATCCGGTTTGAATCCGGAACAGTGCCCGCTACTGTGAAACCCTTTACTTTCTCCACCGGGAAAGTAAAAAAGAAAAGCATACTCACACCACTGTTTCAAGTCAAATAAAGAAACGGGAAGGTCAGCTTTTCAGGGTATAGTCAGGAAACCTGCCGGTCAATTAGAGATAAATAACGTATCCTCGGGATAAAGGATGCTATTTATTAATCATTATCACAATTTTCAATGAAAAAAAGATTTCTGACTACAGTCCTGTTAGGGATGTATGTTGTGATGAGTGCATTTGCGCAAATGACGCTAAGCGGAAAAGTTGTCAATGTCAAAACGGGCAAACCTATCGAGGGAGCTAATGTCCGTTTGGAGCAAACCACCATCGGATGTGCCACAAACGCAAAAGGGGAGTTCATGATGAAAAACATTCCGGATGGTAACTATGTGATGCGTACAAGTTGCCTTGATTATTCGGTAGTAACGCAGAATATCAGCGAAAGCCGGAGAAACATGGTTATTAAACTGAAAGAATCGGCAGTTAACCTGGACCAAGTGGTTATTACAGGAACCGGAACACACCACAAGCTGAAAGACTCTCCCGTTCCTATTGAAGTAATCTCACAAAAAGAATTGAAAAACGCAAATGTAGGTAATGTAGAAGATGCTTTGTTGAAGTTAGCCCCGTCTATTTCCTTCCAGAGTACTTCCATGAGTAACAACATCTACATGAACGGACTTTCGGGCAAATATGTATTGGTACTTATCGACGGAAAGAAAGTTGCCGGAGATATTTCAGGTAATGTGGACTTCAGCCGTATCAATATTGCAAACGTCAAACGTATCGAAATACTTAAAGGAGCAGCTTCTGCACTCTATGGAAGTGACGCAATGGCGGGTGTTATCAATATCATTACCGACAAAAGTAAAAACCTGCTCAATATAATGAGTAACTCACGTATCAGCTCTCACGGACGTTTCACCCAAAGCCTTAATGCTGATGTAAACACCGGTAAGTTTTCCTCCCATACTTCCTACCAACGTCAGCAATCCAATGGATGGAAACTCAGCGATTACGAGCTTGACAAAAAAGGCAATTTAGTGGAAACAGATAAACAAGTTGCTTATAAGTCATTTACAAATGACATTAACCAGAGTTTCACTCTCCGTGCTACAGAGAAACTGTCTTTTGACTTGTTCGGAACTTACTCTACCTATGATAATGACCGTGCTCCGGCAGTCAACTATGACATCGTGCACAAAACCTATCAATACGGGGGAAGTGCCAAATATTTGTTGCCGCATGCTTCTTATCTTGAAGCAACTGCTACTACGACCAACTTTCGTTCATACTACGACTATACCAAGGACACCAAACCTTATAAAGCGGGAGAAAGAATGAAAAGTAAAGATCAGGATTACACCAACGCCACTTTAAAAGGGGTATTCAATTTAGGCAATTACAATACACTAAATACCGGATTCGATTATGTAGGCGATGCTTTGAAAAGCACAGGAACAAGTGTATTAGGCAATAATGAAAATAAAAGTATATACACATTGGCTTTCTATGCACAGGATGAAATACGCATAGCTAATTTCCTCCGTGTTATTGCAGGATTCCGTTACATCTACCACGAAACATTCAAGAACCGCCTTAACCCGAAATTATCTGTCATGTATCAATATGAAGGTTTAAACCTGCGTGCTTCTTACTCTTCTGCTTTTCGTGCTCCTACCCTGCAACAGCTCTATGCTATTTCGGAGAAAAACGGCAAGATTACAGAAGGAAGCACTAATCTGAAACCGGAAACCAGTAACTTCTATGACTTGAATGCCGAATATAATCACCGGTATTTTTCGGTATCGGTATCTGCTTACTGGAACGAAATCAGGAATCTGATTGACTACAAAGAACTTGATTTGACACCGGAAGACGAAGCCAGCGGAATCACTTCTCGCAAGAGATACTCCAATATTGGCAAAGCGCGCATTAAAGGTATAGATGCTTCTTTCTCCGTTCGTCCGGGTGCAGGTTTCAGCTTTGGTGCAAGTTACAACTATACCGATGCTAAAGACAGATTGACAAACACCCCGCTCGAAAGAAGCGTAAAACACTCGGGTAGCTGCAATGTAGGTTGGACAAAAACTTGGGACATCTATACATTAAATGTTTATGTAAACGGACGTTATCAGGGAACTCGTTATTCGGAAACATACGATCCGGCTCCTGCTTTCCAGATGTGGGATTTAAGTACCCGCCACACTATTCGTTTGAAAGCATTTACACTGGAACCGGGTATCGGAATTGAGAACATTTTCAATTACCGTGATGACAGACCTTATAATAATCACTACGCAACCAATAATCCGGGACGCGCAGTTTATGCAAGCTTGCTTGTCCGTTTCAAACAATAATAAAAAAATCAAACTAAGTATGAAAGGACACCTTCTTTTCATCATCGGTATATTTACATGCCTGCTGTTTCATGCTTGTGGAAGTAAAACTTCTTCAAGTCATGACTCACCAGCCGGAAATATCTCACAGGATAGCTTGTCCAACGATATTGCTCCCCGTTATGCCGAAGGTTACAAAGTAACTCTTCGTGCAGACAGTGTGCGATTGTTGGAGATACAAGAACCTGCCAATCCGCATGCTCCTATCTATCAGTTCGCCCTTGTTCCCAAAGGAAAGAAAGTGGAAGCCATACCCGACGACTATCAAATTATCAACATCCCGGTAGATAAAGTTATCTGCATGACAATGCCTCAACTCGCCGGATTCAGCATGATGAATGAATATGATAAAGTGACGGGTACCAGCAACACTCACCGCGTACAAAACGAGGAATGGCTGAAACGGCTTGCAGACGGACGTGTAAAAAAGATAGGAATAGAAGGTAACTTTGATACGGAAATTGTTCTTGCTGCCCAACCCGATATTATTTTTGTGTCACCCAACCGCCGCGGAGGATATGAAGTGCTGAAAGAAGTAGGAATTCCTCTTATTCCCTACTGGGCATTCAAAGAAACTTCTCCTCTAGGACTGAGCGAGTGGATAAAGGTTGTGGGAATGTTCATTTGCCAGGAAGATAAAGCCTGCCGTATATTCTCCGACATGGAAAATAAATACAATAAGTTAAAAGCAACAGTTGCCAAAGTGAAACATAAACCGGTGGTGTTCAGTGGTGAAATGAGACAAGGCAACTGGTATATTCCCGGAGGAAAAAGTTTTTATGCCAGATTATTCGAAGATGCGGGAGCAGACTATATTTTCAAAGACGATCCTCATACCGGTGGAGTGTTGCTCGATTACGAAACTGTATATGTCAAGGCACACGATGCAGAATATTGGCGCGTAATGAATGCTTTCAAAGGTAACTTCACTTATCAGGCATTGAAGGACCTAAACTCCAATTACACCGATTTCCGTGCTTTCCGTGAAAAGAAGGTTGTCTATTGTAATCTGGAATATATCCCGCTTTATGAGAATTTACCCTCATCGCCCCATATTTTGTTAGAGGATATGGTAAAAGCATTCCATCCGGAATTATTGCCGGATCATCAGTCCGTTTATTATCAACTTCTTAAAGAATAACAACCATGAGAACTTTGCTTTTAAGTATTATAGTAACAATAGCTACTCTTTACCAAGCACACGACGGTGAGAATTTCACAGCATCCGATATGCTGGCTTCCATGAAACCAGGTGATAAAGCTGCCCTTTTAATGGTACATTTCGGTACGACACACGATGATACCCGCTCACTGACTATTGATGCCATTAATGAAAAAGCAAAAGAGGCGTTTCCTCAAATGGAAATCCGCGAAGCATATACTTCACGCATTGTTATGAGAAGACTCAAAGTTCGCGGCATGGAGAAGTTGACACCAACAGAAGCATTGAAGAAACTGAAAGAAGATGGTTTTACCCACATATTAGTTCAATCTACCAACATTATCGAAGGGGTGGAAATGGAATCCTTACGCACAGAGGTTGCCGATGCCGAACCGTGGTTTAAAGACATTCGCGTGGGCAACCCGTTACTTTACAGCGTAAAAGATTATGAAGATGTCATTTCTTCATTGACCAAGACTAATCCCGCAAACGGCAGTGTAGTATTAGTAGGACATGGAACCTACACTCCAAGCACCGCTACTTATGCAATGATGGATTACATGCTAAAAGCAAAAGGATTGAAAAACTATCATGTGGGAACTATTGAAGGTTATCCTTCTTTTGATGACACGCTGGCACAACTTAATACAGACGGAAGCAAGAAAGTACTTTTGGTTCCTTTCATGTTCGTAGCAGGAGATCACGCAAAAAATGATATTGCTACCGATTGGAAAGAAGAGCTTACTAAAGCCGGATATGAAGTATCCGTATTAATGGAAGGTTTGGGGCAACGCCCCGACATTCAAGACTTATTCATTGATCATGCACGCTTTATGCTTTCCCATAAAATGATTAACATCATGGATAAGAAAAAGCGATATGCAGCCGAGAAAGATTAATCAGTATGAAAACAAATTATATTTTATCAATTTTATTATCACTCTTATTCATTACAACTGCAAACGCACAACACAAAAAACAGTATACTAATTTTGCCGATACCACATTCAGAATTGACGAAGTGGTGGTTTCTTCCAAACAGCAAAAGAAACCGGAAGTATTCAAGCTAGATGTTCCGGCTAAGTTTGTTCCTATATCTACCAATCAACTTAACTCAAAGATATTAGAAAACAGGGGAATACGTAATATTGAAGATGCAACAAGGTTTCTTCCGGGAGTTCATTTCAGAACTACTTATGGAGCTTTCCAACAAGTATCTATACGTGGTTTTGATAACTCGGTAATACTCGTTGACGGAGTGCGCGATGAACGTTCTTCCATAGACAATTCCTATCCTTTCATGGACTTATCATCTGTTGAAAGTATTGAATTGTTAAAAGGTCCAGCCTCTGTTCTTTACGGACAGTCGGCAGTAGGTGGAGTACTTAATATAGTAAGAAAAGCCCCTGTAGCCGAACAAAATGTTTATGCCCGCATTGCCTATGGAAGCTATTACAATCAACAGGCTACTTTTGCAATGGGAAGTAAACTAGTAGGCCCATTAAACTATCGTGCAAACGTTAATTACGAAACACAAGACGGATGGAGAGATAATAGCACCAAACGTCTTTCCGGGTATTTCACACTTGGCGGACAATTGACAACAAAAGATGAACTCGACATTCGTATCGGTGCTAACCGCGACTTCTATCCTACAGAAATAGGTTTACCCGATGTTATGACTACCGATATATTCAACACATCAAACAATAAAAAATATCTCAGCACCGGTGATATGCTTCCGGGGCTGGATAGAGAAGCCCGTTATAACAGTGAGTCCGATTTTCTATATAATCGTAGTTTCAATGTTTCGGCAATGTACAAACATACATTCGACAATGCAGCAAAGTTAATGAATAAGCTTTCCTACAGTTATGATGACATCGATTACTTCGGAACAGAAGACCTAGCTTATCTCACAAGTGACGAACCTATCTATGATCATTATTATATGTCAGGCGATAAAAAGACTTATATTTGTCTTGATTCTATCCGCTACAAATCTCCATTACGTTTCTCTCATGTAGCCAAAACAATTAACAACCAACTCGAATTATCAGGCAGATTCTATACAGGAAGCGTAAAACACAATTATTTAGGAGGTTATTCACTCATTGCACTTATCCGTAACTCTTATATGGGTTATAATTTGGGAACGGACGTAACAGGACCGGGGCTTACAGGACATGGCAGTGTCTACAATCCTCACAGTATCGGTTGGATGGATACTTCTTTCAGCAAAGTATCCGTGCAACGTTCATTCTCACACGGATTCTATTTGCAGGATCTTGTTGAATTCAGCGATCAATTGAAAATGATGCTTGCCGGACGTTATGATCTTTATTATTACAGAAGTGCCAGTACCCCTACCCTTAACGGACAACGCAAATTCGACATGCCGGACAATGAAGCTTTTAACAAGATAAAGAATCATGCTTTTACATTCCGTGCCGGATTGGTTTATCTTCCTATTGAACAAATCTCTATTTACGGTTCATTCGGAACTTATTTCAAACCTATCCGCACCTTTTACCAAGATAACACAATCTATATTGACAAGAACGGTAACCAGTACAATCCTTCAAACGGTGGAGAAGTGTTTAAACCCGAAAATGGTTATCAAGCAGAAGTAGGTGTACGCTATGAGTTGAACAATAAACTACAAATCAACACCAGTTTCTACTTTATAGATAAAAAGAATATCAAACAACTATTAGCAAGTGCAGGTACTGTTATAGACGGGGTAGCTTTAGACAAAAATGTACAAGGACAAGTAGGCCACATGAATTCTAAAGGTTTCGATATAGATGTCACTTACACCCCCGTTACCGACTTGTCAATGACAATAGGTTATGGTTTTACCGATGCTAAAGTTCGTGATCTTGCTGATAATGATTATATGACAACAAGCGTATACAACGATAAGGAATATCCATATATACCTAAAAACACATTCTATGCTTATGCAGACTATGTAGTTGCAAAAGGCTTATTAAAAGGTTTTGGAGCAAATCTTAGTGTGAGCTATCAGGATAGGTTATATCGTAACAGTGACAATTCACTTTACTTTGACTCGTATTGGCTCACGGATATAGGTTTCTCTTATACTTTGAAACAAAATATTCGTTTGGGAGCTAATATCAACAACCTATTCAACAAAGAGTATTACGATCAAGCACTTGGCAACCAGTTGGTTCCAAGCATGCCACGTAATTATTTGCTTTCTGTTTCCTACACACTATAACAGAATATGATAACAAAACTAATGTTCACTATACACAGGGTACTGGGCACACTTCTCAGTGCCCTGTTCCTGATGTGGTTTATTTCCGGCTTAGTGATGGTATATCACACCTTTCCAAAAGCGAACCCAAAAGACAAAGCCGAGAAATTTGAACCATTATCTCCTGCTCTTCCCTCCGTACAAGAGGTTTTGAATCGTATTCCTGCCGGAGAAGAAGTAAAAGGAATGAGCGTGAATCGCTACTTGGGACAAACCGTTTTCCACATCCGCACGGATAAAAGTAACTATGACCTCCCTGCCGACTCAACCGAACAACTTTCTCCCATTACTTGGCAGCGTATTGAAAATGTTGCTGCTTTGTGGTGTCAAGCTCCGACAATAAAGGTAGACACCTTGCAGAAATTGGAACAATGGATTCCTTTCGGCTTCCTGAAAAAAGAATTACCAATCTACAAGTTCTACTTTAACGACAAAGAAAAACACCAACTTTACATATCCTCCCGAAGCGGGGAAGTATTGCAATATACTTCTTCGAACCAACGTTTTTGGGCATGGGTGGGAGCTATTCCCCATTGGGTATATTTCACATGGTTAAGGCAAGATATTGATTTATGGAAAACATCTGTTATCTGGCTTTCGGGCATCGGTTGCATCATGACTATTGCCGGTCTGTATGTTGGTATCTATGTTTTCATACGTATACGACGCAAGAAAGGAGAACTTTCTTCACCTTATAAAAAGAAATGGTACTGGTGGCATCATGTTATGGGAACTATTTTCGGGCTCTTTGTCCTCACATGGGCATTCAGTGGGATGATGTCTCTTACCGATACTCCGCAATGGCTTGCCAAAACACATAAAGAATACCCGGTTCGTCAAGTAATGGAAGAAGGGAAACCTATATTGGCAGATTATCCGCTAGATTATCGGAAGGTAATCAAGGAAGATGGCAACATCACTCAAATAGAGTGGAGCAACTTCCGTTCCAAACCTATCTACCATATCCACAAGGGAAGCAAAAAAGAAAGTATTGACGCATCTACCAATGAAGTCCGTCCATTGAATCTGACAGAACAGGAAGTTTGCGAAGCTGTTAATGCCATTCATTTTGATGAAAAGACCAGTAATATCCGTTTACTCGACAAATATGACACATATTACGTAGCCCGTTCAGGACATCTCGCATTACCTGTCTACAAAGTAGAAGTGAATAATGCCGACCACACCTGTTACTACATCAACCCTAAAAACGGGCAATACCGTTCGGTCAACACAAACAAACGTTGGGGATTCTGGATGTACCAAGGGATGCACAGCCTGAGATTTGATTGGCTCGTGGCACATCCCGTTTTGTGGACTATCGTGATGTGGAGCTTAATGCTTGGGGGAACTGTTGTTTCTCTCAGTGGCGTTGTTTTAGGTATCAGGTGCATCATTCGATTATGCCGCAGACGTAAGAAACAAGGTAAGTAAGTCACCTCCATTAAGTTTAAGCCGAATAAGTTTCATCTTTCAGCAGACCACCTAACCTACTAATTATAAAAGCAATAGGCTGAAGCATCTTAGTTATAAAAGATGTTTCAGCCTTATTTCATTCCGGTCCTTCTTTTTCTGCCATACGTCAATATCATTAAGTACTTTCAACAGCAATATTAAGACCTTTCAAACCGATGGTTAAGTAAATCAGCCTCTATACTTAAATAACTTGACAACTGTCAAGTTATTTAATAGTGAGCATAAACAGACTTAGCCATAAGTATAAAAGCACTTAACATTGCTGTCAAACACGGCTAACCATCACAAAAAAAGAATAATCAAGCAAATGCTTTCCATAGAAATTCTTATATTTGTGAACAAACACGGGCAAACAAGCATATGAAAAACCAGTATGTAAAATATGAGAATTTCCTGTTTACCACAATCGCACTAATAATAGGATTCAGTATCGACTCTTATTATTCTTCTTTTGTGCCTGATTTTGATATAGGTTTTTATGAAGCCTTTGCCGCATTCAGGTGTTGGGCATTGATACTTATTTTGTGGGGTATCGTATCAGGAATTCTCTATGTATTAAAAATACATATAGCAGGTCAAGGGAAAAGAAGGCTGATTTCCATTGCTGTGATACTTATATACTGGCTCATTGTTTGGGGATTCTGTTACTATCAATATATTGTAAAAGCAATGCAGGACTGGAATGATATGATGAATGGAGATGCCGGATAAAAAAAACAATTATCTTTGCATAAAAATATAATCAATGGAAGGAACCAACCCATTCTCAGCAGTTATGGCACAAAAAGATGATGTAGAACTCATCCGAATCGTAACAGCAGAAAAGAACGACTATCAACCGGAAGCGATCATTGCTGCCGAAGAAGAAATAAAAAAGAGAAACATCTCCGTGTCCATGTATCAGGATTTTGCCGGGAAAATAGAGACTCTGATAGAGATAGAAAATAATCGTGAAGAAATCAAACGCCGGTTACCTTTACAAAACTGGATAAAAGTAGTTGCTTTTCTATTCCCTGCTTTCTTTTTCTTTATCATTGGGGCGGCACTGACGATGTTCGGATACCAGAAACGTGGAAAGGAACTTTGTAAATGGACTCTTTTCGGGTGTTTGTTATACTTACTTGTAATCTTCATTTTATATCAGCTCAACTAAATATCTTCATTGCTTCCACTGAAAAATGAAACATCTTTTTTAACGACCATATATAGGAGAATATCACATTGCTTTACCTGATACTTGGCAAAGATTCAGTATATTTGTAACCACTTTAAAACAGAAATGAATCAACCGATATGGGCAAAGCAAAAATAATTGTTGCCGGAATAGGTCCGGGAAGCGAACAAGACATAACTCCGGCGGTGCTAAACGCCGTGAAGCAAGCAGATGTAGTAGTAGGTTACAAATATTATTTTCAGTTTATATCCCATTATGTATCTCCCGATGCCATATGTGTAGATACAGGCATGAAGCGTGAAAAAGCACGTGCGGAAGAAGCTTTCAATTATGCACAGGAAGGGAAGACCGTATGTGTTATCAGTTCGGGCGATGCAGGTATTTATGGCATGGCTCCGCTTATCTATGAAATGAAACGGGAACGCGGAAGCGACATGGAGATCGAAGTGCTGCCGGGTATCAGTGCATTTCAGAAAGCAGCCTCCTTGCTTGGTGCACCTATCGGACACGACTTATGCATTATCTCACTTTCCGACTTAATGACTCCGTGGGAAAGAATAGAGAAAAGAATCATTGCTGCTGCTTCGGCCGACTTTGTTACTGCCATTTATAACCCTAAAAGTGAAGGCAGATATTGGCAGATTTACCGATTGAAAGAATTATTCTTGCAAGAACGTTCGCCGGAAACTCCGGTCGGCTTTGTTCGTCAGGCAGGACGGGAAGAGCAGGAAGTGCACATCACCACATTGGCAGACTTCAATCCCGAAGATGTGGATATGTTTACTGTTGTCATCATCGGCAACTCACAATCTTACAGTTGGAAGAATCACTTCATTACCCCGCGTGGATATTACCGTGAGGCGAAAGAACAAGATACAAGTATCGGGCAGGACATCATGATACGCAGTTTCCGTACTATTGAAAAGGAACTGAAGAACAAAGATATTCCATTGGATAAAAAGTGGGCTTTGCTACATGCTATCCATACCACCGCCGACTTCGATATGGAAAACATTCTCTACACCGATGAACATGCGGTAGAGGATTTATATAAGAAATGTGTCAACGGACAGCTGCATACAATCATTACCGATGTAACCATGGCAGCTTCCGGTATTCGCAAAGGTGCATTAGAACGACTAGGCATTAAAGCAAAATGTTATTTACACGATGAACGTGTTGCCGAATTAGCAAAAGCCAAAAACATAACCCGCACACAAGCAGGCATACGTCTGGCTGTGGAAGAACATCCGGATGCTTTGTTTGTATTCGGTAATGCCCCTACCGCCCTCATGGAACTTTGCGACTTAATCCGTAAAAGCAAAGTACATCCCGCCGGAATCATTGCTGCTCCCGTAGGCTTCGTTCATGTACAAGAATCCAAACATATGACAAAGCCGTTTACCAATATACCCAAACTTATTGTGGAAGGACGGAAAGGAGGAAGCAACCTTGCCGCAACACTGGTTAATTCTATTTTGTGCTTCAATGATGCAGAACAGTTAAGACCGGGAAGGGATGTTTAAGATGAAGTTCATAGTAATAGGATTGGACGACAACCGGGAACAATACTTTTCTCCCGATATACTTAGGTACATTAACAACGGAAAAGTATTTTCGGGAGGAATACGCCACCATGAGATTGTAAAACAATACTTGCCCGACAATGCAGTGTGGATTAACATTACCGTACCTCTCGACAAGGTATTTGAACAGTATCAGCCTCATGATGAAATTATTGTCTTTGCATCGGGTGATCCTTTATTCTTCGGTTTTGCCAACACAATAAAAAAGAGGCTGCCTAAAGCAGACATCCTTCTTTTTCCTACATTCAACTCTTTGCAAACTCTTGCCCACCGCATGGTTCTACCCTATCAGAATATGCACATCGTTTCCCTTACAGGACGTCCGTGGGCTGCTTTTGACCAAACACTGATAGAAGGCAAAGAACTTATAGGATTGCTGACCGACCGTGAGAAAACTCCTGCTACCATTGCAGAGCGTATGCTCTCCTATGGTTATGATAATTACCGGATAACCATAGGAGAACTACTTGGAAATAAGGAAGAAGAAAAGATTCGTTCCCTATCATTGGAAGAAGCAGTCAAAGAAAACTTCCGCTTCCCAAACTGCATCATGCTTGAACGAACAAGAGTCCGTCCCCGTCCTTTTGGAATACCGGAAAGCGAATTCCATTTATTGAACGGACGAGCCAAGATGATAACCAAAATGCCTGTCCGCCTCATCACACTGAGCATGCTCGATTTACGGAACAAAAGTGTATTCTGGGACATCGGTTTCTGCACCGGTTCTGTTTCCATTGAAGCAAAGATGCAATTCCCCCACTTACAAATATGCAGTTTTGAGCAACGGGAAGAAGGTAAAGAATTAATGGAGATGAACAGCCGTAAGTTCGGCACGCCGGGAATAAACTCTTTTATCGGTGATTTCCTTGAAACGGATATTTCTTCCCTGCCACATCCCGATGCTGTCTTCATTGGCGGACATGGCGGCAAAATGACAGAGATAGTACAAAAGATAAAAGAAGTATTGTTGCCGGACGGGATTATTGTATTCAACTCCGTATCCGAAGAAAGCAAAGAAATGTTTTTAAATGCTATAAAGCAAACAGGGATGAAACCGACACAGCATACAAACATCACTGTGGATGAGTTTAATCCGATAGAAATAATGAAAGCAACGCTATAAACAAAGATATGAAAACAACAGCCATTATACTTATTTCAGAAAGCAGCCTGTCATTGGCAAAGACACTGAAAGAAGAATTACAAGACAGTAAAATTTACTGCACATTGCCAATAGAAAGTTGTCGGCAAATAAGCTCAATCAGTACTTTCACCCAAGAGAATTTCAACAACTTCCGGTCACTCATCTTTATCGGTGCCATGGGGATATGTGTACGCAGCATTGCTCCTTGCATAAAAGACAAGCACACCGATCCGGCTGTTGTCTGCGTAGACAGTACAGGAAAGTTTGCTGTTTCCGTATTGTCGGGACACGTTGGCAGAGCAAACGAACTGACTCAATATATTGCCGGAATACTCGGTGCGGAACCTGTTATCACTACCCAAAGCGATAGAAGCGAACTATGGCCGCTCGACACCATAGGCGATGCTTTCGATTGGTTTACCCTTCCAGGAGAAGGATGTGAAATGAATCAGGTCATCAGCTTGTTTGTCAACAAAGAGCCGACAGCCTTGTTACTCAATATCAGGGATAAAGGTACGGAGATGCTTGAACGGACTTGTCCTTCGCATGTAGACGTTTTCTCCAAACTGGAAGACATTGACGCCGATCATTACCGTTTGATTATTTCCGTAGGTCCATACTTTTATGAGAACGGACAAGTTCCCGTACTTTACTATGTTCCCAAAGTTTTGCATTTAGGCATAGGATTAGCTCATAATGCCGAACCCAAAGAAGAAATAGTAAATAACCTCTTGCACCACCTGATTGATGCAAATATTATCCCTCGGGCTATCAAAAGTATTGCAACCATCGAAGAGAAAAGGGAAGAACCCGTTATCGGAATTCTGCAAACAGCTTACGAAACACACTTTTACTCAGCCGAAGAACTAAATAAAATAGAAGTTCCCACTCCGAGCGAGGTGGTTAACAAGCACATGGGTACTCACAGCGTATCGGAAGCCTCAGCCATTCTTGCAGCAAACGGAGGTCCTTTGATTATGAATAAAACCAAAGGGAGTAACTATACTTTGGCTGTTGCATTGGATGCTGCAACAGTACGTCAAGGACATATTGAAATAGTCGGTGCAGGTCCCGGAGATCCCGATTTAATCTCTGTACGCGGACGGCACATGCTCGAAAAAGCAGACTTAATTCTTTATGCCGGCAGTCTTGTTCCCAAAGAACTGACATTCTGTGCCAAAGAAGGTGCAACCGTCAGAAGTTCGGCTTCTATGGACTTGGAAGAACAATTTGCTTTAATGAAAGAATTCTATGACAAAGGGAAATTCGTTGTGCGTTTGCACACAGGTGATCCTTGTATTTACGGAGCTATTCAGGAGCAAATGAACTTCTTCGACCAATATGGCATGAGTTATCACATTACTCCGGGAATATCCTCTTTCCAAGCTGCCGCAGCCGAGTTACGCTCACAGTTCACTATTCCGGAAAAAGTACAAACCATCATACTTACACGTGGAGAAGGACGCACCCCTATGCCGGATAAAGAGAAACTTCATTTATTGGCACGTTCTCAAAGTACAATGTGTATCTTTCTTAGCGCAGGTGTAGTAGACCAAGTACAAGAAGATTTGCTACAACATTATCCGCCAACAACTCCTGTTGCAGCATGTTTCCATTTAACATGGAAAGACCAGCGCATTTATCGCGGAGAACTAAAAGACTTAGCCAAGATAGTGAAAGATAATAACCTTACTCTTACCACTATGATCGTTGTTGGTGACGCCATTGATAACCGGGAAGGGTTATCAAGGCTGTATGCCCATGAGTTTAAACACTTATTCAGAAAATGATTTTAATCTTAGGCGGAACAACAGAAGGACGTGCAGCCGTGCGGGTGGCGGATGAAGCCGGAGAAGCTTATTATTACTCCACCAAAGGCGACATGCAGGAAATCATCTGCAAAAATGGAATCCGACTGACAGGTGGGATGAATGCAGATGAAATGGAAACCTTTTGCAGAGAAAAAGGCATCTGTCTACTTATAGATGCAGCACATCCTTTTGCTACCTTACTTCATAAGACAATAGCAGAAGTTTCGACAAAACTGAATATTCCGGTTGTACGCTATGAAAGGAAATATCCGCCGAGAGAGGAAAATGTTATATGGTGTGACGACTATGAGGATGCTATCCTGCAATTAGAAAAGCACCGGATTCACAATCTGCTAGCCCTTACGGGAGTACAGACTATCAGCCGTTTGCGCAATTATTGGGAGAAACATCCTTGCCGGTTCAGAGTGCTCGACAGAAAAGAATCTTTGGAGCTTGCCTTGCAACAGGGATTTCCACAAGAAAGAATCTTATTCTATCAGCAGGGTGAAGATGAATATCCGCTTATCGAACGTTTGCAACCCGATGCTATCCTGACCAAAGAGAGTGGAGAAACAGGCTACTTCAATGAAAAGGTGAAAGCTGCACAAAAAGCAGGAATACTTATCTTTGCGGTGAAACGGCCTCAACTCCCGGACAGCTTCATTACCGTATATGGTGAAAACGGACTGCGGAAACAGATAGAACGTCTTGTTCCGGGTTTCTTTCATCTGAGAAGCGGCTACACTACCGGAGCATGTGCCACAGCAGCAGCCAAAGCCGCCCTTATTGCCTTGCTGACCGGAGAAGAACAGTGGACAAGCACTTTCATGTTGCCAAGCGGTGAAGAAGTAACTTTACCTGTTGAAAACACTGAAATAAATAAAGATTCTGCCACTTGCACCGTTATCAAAGATGCCGGGGATGATCCCGACGTAACAAACGGTTATCCAATTGTAACAACAGTAAAAATTGAGGCAGACTATAAAAAAGAAAAAGGCACACCACCCGAAGTCTTATTCTATGGAGGAGAAGGAGTAGGAAAAGTAACGTTACCCGGTTTAGGTTTGGCAATAGGCGAACCGGCTATCAACAATACTCCAAGAAAGATGATAACCCAAGAACTCTCAACTCTCAACTCTCAACTCTCAACTATAAAAGTTACTATCTCAGTTCCGGGAGGAAAAGAACTGGCTCAAAAAACTTTTAATCCTAAACTTGGCATTGTCGACGGAATCTCTATTATCGGCACTTCAGGTATTGTCCGTCCCTTTTCATCGGAAGCTTTTGTAGCCTCTATCCGCCGAGAAGTAGAAGTTGCCATTGCTATCGGTGCACCACGGTTGGTTATTAACTCGGGAGCCAAAAGCGAACGCTTCGTAAAAGCACAATATCCCGAGCTTCCGGCACAAGCATTTGTACATTACGGAAACTTCATTGGAGAAACTATCAAAATAGCTGCCGAACTTAATGTGAAACAAGTAACATTGGGAGTAATGATAGGTAAAGCCGTGAAACTTGCCGAAGGTTATTTGGATACACACAGCAAAAAAGTAGTGATGAATAAAGAGTTTCTAAAAAAAGTAGCACAAGAGGCCGGTTGTTCTCACCAAACAATAAACGTTATCAGTGAGATAACTTTAGCCCGGGAACTTTGGACTCTACTTTCCGAAAAGGAACTATCGGCTTATAGTTCCTTATTGATTCAGCTCTGCCATAAACATTGCGCTCCGCTCCTTCCGAACGGAACACTGACCATACTGCTTATTGACGAGGAGGGAAAATTGTATTCTCTCTGAAATAAGAGCGTATCTTGTTATATGCCTCTCCATAACGTTCCATGTTTTGTTCGGATAACGGAAATTCATTAGCAGGAAGAATAGGAACGACTTTTACCGGAAACCTATTTGCATCATAAACATTACCGCAAATAGACAAAAATGCTTTACCATTCACCGGCTGATAATAAGGCGGGAAATTTTCCATACCTACCCGGCGAGGCTCGGCAGCATGTAAGAAGTCCGCATCTCCACCATAGAATCCGTTCTTTTGCAAATAGTAATTAGTTTGCAAAGACATGGCAAATATACATTTGATAGAAGGATTCTCGGTTAATATCCATTCAATATGTTCAATGCCTTTCAATGCCCGTTCTTCGGGAATGAAAGTTCGCTTTCCTTTCGGAGCCTGTTCCACGCTGTCATTACAAAGGTTTGTTACATAGACTTCTTCCGGTACAATGCTGTTATCAGTCAGCTTTGTGATATGTTCAAAAAGATGGCGAGACTCGACATTACGGCTGCGTTCTCCATGATCTTCTGGAAATCCACGAAAGTAATAATCGGCAAACATAGCATATTTAGCCACAGTTTCTGACCATTGAAGGTTAGAGTCCTCTCCTATTACCAACACTTTTGCGACTTCTACTGCCTTCCAATCTTTAGTTCTCATTATTGTTTAATTTAAGTATAATCGTTAATAACTCTTCAATCGTAGTTACTTCTATAGGTGTTTTATTAGGAAAATGAATAATAAACTTTCCATTTTCGTCCTTCAAACTACCTGTCTCTATGTATGTATCAGACTCTACATCCCGGTTAGCTAAGAATCCATTCCGTTGCAAAGCCTTCCTCAACATAGAATATCTCTGTCCATGCCCCACTAACTTTATTTTATCGGCATACTCATTCTCAATACGGAATAATCCTGTCTCCATGTCAAAGACTATCCCTTTACGGGCAAAGAAGTTACTCAAGCGCCCACTTAGTGAAAGATCTTCCGGAGTACCGATAGAAAGCCCGTTTACTTTATCCATTAACCAAATCTTGTCAGCTATTTGCAAAGCAAGTTCCAAATCATGAGTAGATAGAAAAATCGTCTTATCAGTTTCACGAGTTAAGCGATGGAGCAGTTGCATGATTTCCACTTTACTGGGAAAATCGAGAAAGGCAGTCGGCTCATCCAGATAGATAACCGGAGTCTCTTGTGCCAAAGCTTTTGCTATCATTACCTTTTGACGTTCACCGTCACTCAAAGTATGCACCATGCGATGAGCAAGATTCTCTATTTTCACTAAAGCAATAGATTCTTGTACCACTTCTTTATCCCTGCCACGAAGCCGCCCCCAAAATCCGGTATAAGGACTTCTTCCCAAACCGATAAGTTCTTCTGCTGTCATATTGCGAATATCGCATTTTTCGGTCAAGACCACTCCTAAGACAGTAGACAGTTGTTTATCCGTATATCGTGCCAAGTCCTTTCCAAGCACTTCAATCTTTCCTTTCAATTTGGGTTGAAAAGCAGAAAGGGTGCGCAGCAAAGTAGACTTGCCAACCCCGTTCGCTCCCAGCAAACAAGTAAGTTCACCACTATTGATACCGGCACAAATATCTTCGGCAACAACCTTATGATTATCCTTTCCGGGATAACCGATAGACAGTGATTCAATATGTATTGTTTCGTGTTTCATCCTTACTCGCTCAATTCATTTTTTCTTTTTCTGAACAACACCGATGCTACAACAGGAGCACCCACCAAAGCAGTAACCGAATTTACCGGAAGTGCACCCTCAAATCCGGGCATACGGGCAATTAAGTTACAAATCAGTGCCAAAGATGCTCCCACAAAGAGAACGGCAGGCATCAATATGCGATGGTCGGATGTACGGAATATTGCCCTGCAAAGGTGGGGAACAGCCAATCCGAGGAATACAATCGGACCGCAATAAGCTGTTACAATGGCAACTAATACTCCGGCAGAAGTAATAACAAGCAGACGCGAACGCTTTATATTCAATCCCAAGTTACGGGCATAACCGTCACCCAGCAACATCAGGTTTAATGTTTTAATCAACAAGAAAGACAGAGGAATGAGAACTGCCATAAGGCAAACAAACAACATCATCTGATCTCCCGACACACGAGAGAAACTACCCAATCCCCAGATAACATAAGCACGAATATCTTCTTCTACACTAAAATACTTCAACACTCCGATAACCGCATTTGCCACATAGCCAATCATCACACCAATGATAAGCAAAGTTACATTTCCTTTCACCTTCTGAGAAACATATACAATCAATGCCATAATAGACAATGATCCGCCAATAGCAGCGATAGACAAAGCAATCTCACCGACGTATCCCAACTTACTCAAAGCCACTCCGCCCAAACTTCCCGACAAAAGAATCACGAAAGCCACTCCCATACTGGCTCCCGAACTGATTCCCAAAACAGAAGGGCCCGCCAAAGGATTACGGAATACTGTTTGCATCTGCAAACCGCTTATGGCTAATCCCGCACCGGCTACCAGAGCCGTCAAAGCTTGTGGTACACGGGATTTCCAGATAATATTCTGCCAGATAATGGATTCATTACCCGTTCCCCAAAGAATATTCCACACCGAACGAAACGGAATGGACACAGAGCCTAAGACAAGATTCAAAAAGAAAAATATAAAAATAGAAGCTATAATAAGCAACATGAGAAGAGCTACAGGTCGTTTCATCTGCAAATCACTTTATCAGTTCATAATATTTCGGTTGGTAATCCGGCAACAACTGAGGATGAAATGCCTTTATCAAATCTTCAAGAACCACTTCCGGTTCTGTTGTGGAGCTTTCATAAAAAGGTTTCTCACTCAGATTGCAATAGATCACCTTCTTTTCACGGAAAGCACGGAAGTCTGCATAACGAGGGTCCTGAGCTTTCAGTGCATCGTATGAGAAAATTCCTTTATAACTATTCAATATCCGCCAGTAATCGGCACTCTCCGCCTGTGCATATACAGTTTCAAAATCAAGTGTCACACCTCCCGAACGAGGATCATCTTTTAAGAAATAATCGGCTCCTGCATCACGAAACAACTGTGCAAGAAAACTTCTTCCTCCCACTGCATACCAATTTCCTCCATGAATCTCACCACTAAACACCACAGGACGTTTCTCCACCCCTTCTGTCAACTTCCTTAATTCATTGTAACGGTTGGCAATAGCAGCAAACTTCTCATTTGCCTGCTCTTCCTGTCCGGTAAACATAGCAATGAATTTAATCCACTCCGCCTGTCCCAACGGAGTCATTTCCTTATAGCCCAAATGAGGAACCAAAGGTATTCCAATGTCCTTCATAGCATCATAGCCTCCGCGCTTATAAGGAGAAATAAAAATTAAATCGGGATCGGCACTTATAATTACTTCGGCATCAAAGTTACCTTCAATTCCTATCTTCTTGGTAAGTCCGTCTTTCAAACGTTTCTTCACTTCCTCATTAAAAAGATGACGCGTACTGGTTATTCCGGTCACTTTATCGAGTGCCCCCATTTTGATAAAATTGGAAAGCTGCAAAGAAGTCATGCAAATGACACTATTAACAGGAGTTTCAATCACAGTATATTCCGAAGGAATACCTTCAGTTTTCTGTCCCCGTGGTATCAATGCAAAATGATATATTTCCGATTCTCTGTTTTGCGGATCTTGTATATCCATCAAGCGAAATCCCGGTTTATAGGTTACTTTAAATCCCTCTGCATATTGTGGATGAATATTGCACAATGAAGTATCAACAGTCTGTGTATCTCCGGTAACAGTAATATTTGTCTGATTATTCTTTGGACGGCAGGCTGTCAGCAATACAAGTACTAACAAGCACAATCCGGCAAAAACGTTTTTCATAATCACTCTATTTTATGTTTTTAGAGCAACAAAGATACTTAATAATCTTGGTTACTACGGATATTTTCCTCACATTTGTAACCGTTTTTAACAAGCTGTTATATTTGCATGGAATCATCTGTCACATTTGTATCTTTAGGTCCCGGAGAACCGGAACTCATTACACTGAAAGCATTGAAAATTCTTCAACAGGCAGACATTATTTATTGTCCGTCCACTCAAAATAAATCTGGAAAACAGATTTCACGTTCTGCGGATATACTCCATGCTCTCAATATTTCATCGGAAGTAATCAGCCTGTTCCACGTTCCAATGAGTAAAAAGCGTGACGATGCTTTAGAAGCATATGATAATATTCGAAAAAAAGCCATTGCAAAATACAATGAAGGCAAGAAAGTGGTTATCGTAGCCGAAGGCGATTCGGGTTTCTACTCCTCTATCCATTACATCTATGATAAGTTTATAGAAAACGGCATTCCCGTAAAAAGGACTGCCGGCATACCTGCATTCATTGCAGCGGGTGCTTTAGCCGGATTGCATATTGTGAAACAGGAAGAAAAACTTATTGTGCTGCCAGGGATAGTAACTTATGATGAACTTCAAGAATATCTAAAAAACAACATGACGGTTGTTATTATGAAGCTGTCCCAATGTACAGTGGAAATACAAGAATTTATCCAAAAGAATCCACAACACACCTACCATTACTTTGAGAACGTAGGGACAGAAAAAGAATTTTATTCTTGCAATAAAGAAGAATTACAGAATAAGGCATATCCCTATTTTTCGTTGATGATTATTAAATAGACAATACTTTCTTTTCCCATACTCTCAATAGAATATGTTCAACTTTGCCGCACTGTGGCACAAGGAACATAAATCATTATCATACAACATGTAGCATGTGCCACGACACTGCAAGAAAAGTTTTTGACCGCTGCACCAAACTCTATTTTCACAAGAATAAAAACTATGATTTATACAGTCATAGAATTTGGAAATCTAAGAAATATTTTGTATATTTGTATATAAGAAAGCACTCTCTCAAAAGCTGTTTTTTTAATTCTATTCCCACCCAAACAAAGTTACACTACGTCTTCATGCCGGTTACCCTACTGTAACTACCGAGTTACTGTACGGTAACTGCCGGGTTACTGTACACTAGTTTGCTAACATCCCCTATTGTTTTCGCTTAGTTGTCCTTACGTTTTTTTTAAACACCTTCATAAAAAATTATCATGTGCGGGGAAACAAATCATTGCAGACAATTTACGTGGCACGCATTACGCACTATTACACAACTACTTAAGTATCCTGTGCCACAGTGCGCCGAAGTTGAATATATTCTTATAGAGATAACTCAATTGGGGCATATTTATGACAATAGTAGCAACATATTCGATTAATTACTATCAAAAAGAATTCCGAAAGCATTTTTTTTGTTTCTTTGCAGAACAAAAGTAGTAGAGGATGCATCAACTTCGAGAGAAACAAAAATATTACGATGAGAAGGACAAATTAATATTAGAATTGTTTCGGACAAATCCTCAGGCAGCTTTCCGTTTGCTGTTTGATACATATTATATGTCCCTTTGTCTCTATGCAGTGCAGCTTACAGATTCTTTTATTATGGCAGAAGACATTGTACAAGATTTCTTCATTTCTTTTTGGGAAAAAAAGACTTATCAAAACATCGCCGTAAAATTGCGCAGTTATCTTTTCTACTCCATCCGCAACAATTCCTATTTGCTATTAAAAAGAAACAATCTCATCTCAATGGAGGAAATCTTCGATACGGAAATAGACGTCACGGAATCCATTTCCGATGAAGAAGAGTTACTGGAAAAAGAAAGAAAAATCATGGAAGACTTAGAAAAACTTCCCAAACAGGAACTTTCTGTTGTACAAGCCGTCATTCTCGAAAATAAAAAATACAAAGAAGCTGCCGAAGAATTACACATCTCAGTAAATACATTGAAGACTCACCTTTCACGTGCATTAAAGCGCCTACGAAAAAGTAACAGTTCTATATATTTATTGCTATAAAATAAATTATTTTATATTTTCTCCATCTATTTGTCACCCATTTTATCATTTTTATACTCTTATTTATAAATGATTGATAAAATGGGTAAAAATATAAAAGAATTCCATAAATGGATTAAAAGCTCTGATGAACGCCGAAGGTTATCAGGTACATGGTTCAAATATTATTGGATAAAACGCTCTATTGAATTCATCGAACAATATGACGCTAACGAATCTTGGGATAAGTTGATAAAAAAAAGGAACCGAAAACAAATGCGTCATGCCGTATATATTTCAGGAGCTATTGCAGCATCATTTTTAATCATTTTCACATTATCATATACATTATTCTCTCATAAAATTACTCACAAAGAAGTTGCCATTTCTACTGCCAAAGATTCTTTTCCGGAAACCGGTAGCAGAAAGGCAATTCTTATTTTAGACAATGGGCAAAGAGTAGATTTAGGTACGAAAGAAGGAAGCATAACAAATGATAAAGGTAACACCGTTGCCATCAGTAAAGCAAATGAATCATTAACATATACCGCTAAGAAGCAAAATGAGGAAAAAGAAATAAAATACAATACTTTAACTATACCACGTGGCGGTGAATATCAATTAACTTTATCAGACGGAACCAATGTTTGGCTAAATGCCGAAAGCAGTTTGCACTATCCCGAATGTTTTACCGGTACACGTGAAGTAACTTTAACAGGAGAAGCATATTTTGAAGTTGCCAAAGATAGTAAGCATCCTTTCATCGTACATAATGCCAACAATTCCATAGAAGTGTTAGGTACTAAATTTAATGTATCGGCTTATCCCAACAGTAATGTACAAACAACATTAGCAGAAGGTAAAGTAAAAATAAGCAATTCAAACACATCAGTAATATTATTGCCTAATCAACAGGCAACCATTGAAGAAACAGGGACCATACACGTAGAAAAAGTAAATGCACAATTATTCACATCATGGGCACACGGTATTTATGAATTTCGGCAAACAAACTTACAATCTATTGCGGCACAATTATCAAGATGGTATGACGTAGATATTTTATTTAAGAATGAAAACTTAAAACAAAAACTTTTTGCCGGAGTTATATTCCGTAACAATGAGCTCAGTTTTGCCATTGAAGTAATTGAAGAAGTTTCCAATGTAAAATTTACAAGAGAAAACAATAAAATATACATAACAAAGAAATAGCAGGAAGGCCCCCCCTTCCCACTATTATAAATAATAATTAATAACTCAAAAGTCCTGTAAGGCAGGAAAATTCAAATCATTTAATCAAAACAAAGTTATGGGAAAAAAAGTTTTAAACGAAATTTTTCTTCGTAAGAATTTAATGATTAGATGTTTTATAACATTTATGGTATTTTCTTTAACAATTGCAACACAAACATTTGCGCAAGCGGACAAGAAAGTAACAATCAATGTTCAAAACACTCTAGTCAGAACAGTGTTAGATCAGTTGCAAAGGGATACACATTTACATTTTGTGTATGAGGAATCAACAATTAATCCGACACAACGGGTTTCCTTAAATTACCAAAATGCACCTTTATCAAGTGTGCTCACAGATTTCTGCAAACAAACATCTTTACGTTATGAAATCAAAAGAAACCTGATTCTTATTTTACCTCCAAACACAACACAAACAGACAAAAAACATACTCCGATAGATATTGCAGGAACTGTTTTCGATGAAAATGGAGAAACACTTATCGGAGTCAATGTTTATGTTCCCAGCACCGGTAGTGGAACAATAACAGATATTGACGGACATTTCTCAATTAAAGCAGTACCCGGAGATCTGCTAACTTTTTCTTTTGTTGGCATGGCCGATAAAGCTGTAAAAGTAACTCAGGGCATGAAAATACTGAAAATAAATATGGAAAGCTCTGCAACTGCACTTCAGGATGTGGTAGTTACAGGTTATCAAACTATATCAAGTGAAAGAGCAACGGGTTCTTATTCTGTTATTCCGCAAAAGAATTTTAAAGACAAGTTAGAAACGGACCTTCTTTCCCGCATGGAAGGATTAGTTGCAGGTATTAATAAAATGGGAACCAAAGATGAAATTGTAATTCGCGGTATTACCACTTATAAAGGAGAAACAAAACCTTTATATGTAGTTGACGGGATGCCATATGAAGGAGATATTAATTTTATCAATCCATCAGATGTTCAAAACATTACAGTGTTAAAAGATGCCGCAGCCAGTTCTATTTATGGGGCTCGCGCAGCCAATGGAGTTATCGTAGTAACAACCTTAAACGGTGGCAATGAAAACGGGAAAAACAGAGTACGCTATAACGGAAGTGTCCGTTTCTCTCCAAAACCGGATATTGATTATTTAAATTTAATGAACAGTTCTGAGTTTGTTGATTTTCAAATTGATCAATTCAACTATTATCACAAGCAACAACAAAACTTAAATAAGCGCGAATCACTTAATCCTGTAAAGGCTCTATTATATCAAAAAGAAGCAGGGGATATAAATGATGATCAATTGAATGCACAATTACAATCATATCGTAATGCTGATAATCGCGACCAAATTTTAGACGAGCTTACTCGTGTAGGAATAAAGCACCAACACAATCTGTCTTTATCCGGAGGAACAAAAACTCACAGTTACATGGCTTCCATCAATTACTTAGGTAATTATGAAAATCAAAAATTTCAGAATGAAGAACGCATAGGAGTAAACTTAAAAGATGATATCAAGTTTTGCAAATGGCTGACAATTAATTTAGGTTTTTCCGGAAACTTTTCAAATTCGAGCAAAGACACAGGTATGGGTAATTATAAAGACTTACTAACCAGTGCACCAAGCTACTATATGTTACGTGATGAAAATGGTAATCCTCTTGCATGGCAGAAAAATAAATCAGATTATGAGCTCGAACGTCTTCAAAGTATAGGTTTGGTAGATGAAACATATATACCTCTAAATAATTTGAAAGAGGAAAATATCAAAAAAGAGAATAACTACTATCGTATTCAAGCAGGTCTTAACTTCAAATTGATTGAAGGTTTAACTGTTGATTTTAAATATCAAACAGAGAAAAGTAACTATAAAGACAGAGAACTTTATACCGCAAGATCTTATAAAGTCCGCAATATGATTAATGATGCTGCACAATATGATAAAGATACTCAGGAGCTGACATTAAATGTTCCCAAAGGCGGTCAACTATCAGAAACACGTGGAGACACATACTCTTATACTTTACGTGGACAAATTAACTTCAACCGCACATTTAATAAACATGGCATTACAGCAATAGCCGGAGCTGAGCGTCGCATGGTTCGCAGTACAAATAATGAAAACTATTACATGGGCTATGATGATAATAGCTTAGGAGTAAAACCTATCAACTCATTGGTTATGAGTCCTATATCAGGTACAGAATCGCTTGGTGGTTCTTATAACTGGGTATATGATGAAAACAACAAATTTGAACATATTGAAAACCGTTATGTATCTTTCTATGCCAATGGTTCATACACTTTCAATGACAGATATGCCGTAACCGGTAGTGTCCGCATAGACCAATCCAACTTATTTGGTACAGATCCTAAATACCAATATCGTCCTCTTTGGTCGATAGGTGGCAGCTGGTATGCAGCAGAAGAAAGTTTTTTAAAAGATGCAGAATGGCTTGACAGATTAAATTTTCGTTTAACATATGGTATTGGCGGTAATGTTCCTAAAGATGCAGGACCCTACATGACTGTAGAAAATTATGGATTCAATAACTGGGTAGGTGATTTTAGTAATAAAATCAGTAACCCACCCAACAACGAGTTAAGATGGGAAAAGACAGCTTCAACTAATGTAGGTATCGATTTCTCCATTTTAGGTTCACGTTTATACGGTAGTATTGATTATTACAATAAAAATACAACAGATTTGTTGGGAACAAGAAATGCAGACCCGACATTAGGATGGAGTCAATTGCTTGTGAATTATGGAACGATGTATAACAGAGGAGTTGAAATTAATCTTGGAAGTACCAACATCCGTACAAGAAATTTTGAATGGAATACTAATGTAATGTTTAGTTACAACAAGAATAAATTAACAAATCTCGAAGGGACACAAGAAAGTGTATTTAACTATAATGCTTATAATGTTGCAGCAGTAGGTTATCCGTTAAACAGTTTATTCAGCTATTGCTATGCCGGCCTTGATCATGAAACGGGACAAGCATTAGCCTATAATGCAAATGGAGAAAAAGTTAAAGATGTTACCTCAGTCAATGAGTTGGTTTATTCAGGAACACGTACCCCTAAGTATACAGCATCCATGACTAACCGTTTTTCTTATGCAGGATTTGATTTATCATTCATGTTCATCTACTATGGAGGTCATGTAATGCGTGATGTTATTTCTCCATACCTGACCAGCTACGAAGGAGGAAATATCAATCGTAAAGCGTTGAATTATTGGAAAAAACCGGGTGACGAAGATATACCGGGAGTAGCACCTGCAATGAATAAAAGTACAGGATATAAGCTCAAACAAGTTTGGTATTCTGCAGATATTCACGTAAAAAAAGCGGATTATATCAAACTCAGAGACATTACTCTTACATATAACTTTCCTAAGAATTGGCTGAAAGAATGCGCCATGGAATCGGCTGCTCTTACCCTACAAATCAGCAATGCCTGGTGGTGGGCTGCAAATGGAGACATAGACCCTGAAGCTTATACTACAAGCGGTTATGGTTTCGGTACTCTGAAACTGCCTAATCCTGCAACATATACATTAGGCGTATCAATTAATTTTTAAAATAATGACTATGAATAATAAAATATACAGTATCCTGTTAATTGCCATTTGCATGCTTATAGGAACATCATGTGACAACTATTTGGACATACAACCTAAGGGCATTGTAATACCAAAGAAATGTGAAGACTATGAAGCTTTACTCAATTATGCTCAATTAATGAAATCATCGGACAATTATCCGAATTGGTTAACTGATGATGTATTTATTCCCGATGTTGATGATATGACGGGAGGATACGAATCACTTGCACTAAAAGAACAAAATCTTTATTCTTTTCAGTCCGAGACTTTTGGTGACGGTGAAACAGATAATATATGGACATATGGTTATAATCGCATATATTATTACAATGTGATCATCGAAGATATTATGAATTCAACGGATGCCACAGAACAACATAAACTTCAGGTACAGGCAGAGGCCTTAATGGGACGCGCTTTCGAATATCTGATATTAATCAATGCTTATGCTAAACACTATGATCCGACAACTGCATCTAATGATCCGGGGGTACCATTAATGCTCACAAAAATCATTAATCAAAGTAATCTTGAACGTGCATCGGTACAAGCTGTTTACGATCAAATAAAAAAAGATCTAGATGAAGCTGCCAAATCTCTTCCCGCAAAACCCGTTAATAATGTATTCCGTGCTTCAAAACCTGTGGGGTATGGTATGTTAGCAAGAATGTATCTTTGCATGGGTAACTATAAAGAAGCTTTAAAAAATGCGGAGCTATCTTTAGAAGTAAATTCTTCTTTATTAGATTTAAAGCTCTATAAAGTAATAGATCCTGAAAAATCTATAGGGCGGCTTGATGTCCCACAACGTGCTGACAATCCTGAAAACATCTACGTACGTGTTCCACCTCAAGTTTATTATATGAATGGAGGGATTTATGGATCTGACGAACTTATATCATTGTTTGATAAAGAAAATGATATGCGTTATAAATTATACTTTACCCGATATCTCGGAGGCGTTACATGTGATTATGATTTATGGGCTCCTTATATTTATGCCAATATGGCAATGGCAACTCCCGAAATTTATTTAATTGCGGCAGAATGTGAAGCACGTATTGGCAGTAAAGATAAAGCATTAAAGTATCTTGATCAATTAAGAAATAATCGTATCAATAATAATGTTGAATTATCTGCTGCAAACAATGATGAAGCCCTAAAACTTGTACTTGATGAAAGAAGACGCGAGTTAGCAATACAGGGATGTACGCGTCTAATCGACTTAAAACGTTTAAATCGTGAGCCACAATTTGCAAAAACAGTAATCCACGTAATCAATGGAAAAGAATATAAATTAGAACCTAATGATCCGAAATATATTCTGCCAATTCCACTAAACGTATTACGTTTTAATCCTGATATGATTCCAAACGAAAGATAACATATTCAAATATATAATATATGAAATTATTCACATTAGCAACAGCAGGGCTTATCTGCTGTTGCTTTGCTTCTTGTACAAACAATAAATCAGCAGAGAGTATAGTCCATATAAAAGGACAACTGATTGATTTGGGAAATGATACCCAACGCATGAGTTATAACGGAGCATCTTCTGCATTAGGAGACAGCAAAGATTTTGAACTAATATTGGACTCTGCCGGATGTTTTGATACAATCTTGACAATCAAAGAACCTGCTTACTTTAATATCAGTCGGAATACACTTTATTTAACTCCCGGAGATGATCTTACAATGAAGATTACTCCAAAGAATAAGGAGGCTGAATTCAGTGGAAAAGGTGCTGAAGTTAATAATTACATGAAGTACCGTTTATTCCCTAAAGGAGGTTCATTTCTCGAAGCCGGACGTTACATAAAAAAAGATTTCAATGCAACAAAAACAACCATTGACAGCTTAGCTGCTATTCGTTTTAATGAATTGGATACTTTAAAAAATGCTTCTCAAACATTCAAAAAATTAGAAAGAGCCAGAATTACCGGAGATATAATAAACAGCTATATATCTTATGCTTCTTATTCTGGTATGTTTAGCGAAGTGAAAACGGAGGAAGAATTCAATAATAAATTTAAGGAATTTGCTCAATCTATAATATCAGAAGTTAATCCACTATTCAAAGAAATTGCTCCCGAAGAGTTTCTTGACGTAGCTGTAGTTCGTGATGTTATGTCTTATTCATCAGATTCAGCTTATACTGCATGGTTTGAAGGAATAACTATACCGGAACGTGCCAAAGAGCTTTTCAAATGTGAAGAAGAAGTTGGAAAACTACGTGGAGAAGCATCTAAAGAAGTGATTAATGAAGTAAACGGTTTCGTCAGAACAATCAAAAATGAAGATTTTGCATTTGAATTAAACAATAAAATAAACCAAGTTAGTAAGCTTTTACCTGGGCAACTGGCTCCCGATATTCAAATGGAAGATGTCAACGGTAATTTAAAAAGACTAAGCGATTTCAAAGGAAAAATCATTTATGTCGATTTATGGGCTACATGGTGCGGACCATGTATCCAAGAATCTCCGGCATTCGAAGCTTTAAGCAAAAAATATACAGATAAAGATATAATTTTCCTTCCTATATCAACAGACACGGAGGGCATAAAATGGCATGAGTATCTTAATGCACATCATAAAGAGTTAACTCAATATCATTCGCAAGATAAAGCTTTAAAAACAGAATGGGGTATTTTCTATATTCCTCGCTTTATTTTGATTGATAAAGAGTTTAATATCATTAATGCTTATGCTCCTCGTCCATCAAGTGAAGAAATTAATTCAATAATTGATGAAGCATTAAATAAATAAGAAAATTATGAAGAAGATAATTCTATTTCTAAATATCTTAATTTTACTAACAACAGCCTGCACACAATCACCTATACTGTTAAAGGGAGAAATACATGATTTTGAAGCAAATCAACTTTACTTATATGATGTAAATGATGAATTTTATAACAATGTAGACCTCATAGATTCAATTCCGGTTATTGATGGTAGCTTCACTTATAATATAGATTCTATCGAATCGAAATTATATTTCATAGCTTTACAGAATAGTAAGCAGGAAAATATTCAACAAGGTGCATACTTATTTATCGAACCTACAAATATGCAAATCAGTATTAGTAGCGATAAGTATAATCGAATGCAAGTAAAAGGTGAAGGATCAAAACTTGAAGATAAATATTTAGCTTTTTGTGAACAAAAAGATGCAAAAGGAAACAGAGTATTACTTGATTCTTTGGATGCTCTTTTTTATGCAGCACGTGAAAAAGGAGACAGAGAAGAAATGAAACGTATAAAAGAATTATCTTCTCCATATTATGATGAAAGCAGAGAACAAAAACAGCAATTCATTAAAGAAGCAATAGAAAAAGAGAAAGGAACTTTATTTGGGCTCTATCTTTATTTTTCTAATCAATTCCAGCATTCTACATTCAGCACATTAGAGGAAATTAATAAAGTACGGAATTTCATTTCAGAATTTGATTCTACAGCAAAATCAAGTTCATATTACACCCGTATTGAAAAAGGATTACAGCGATTCGAGAGATGTGCAGTAGGCAACAAGGCACCCGACATTGCAGGATTTGACACAAATAATAATCCACTTAGTTTGAGCAACTTCAAAGGCAAATATGTTCTGATTGATTTTTGGAGTTCAGGATGTGGATGGTGTAGAAAAGAAACTCCATACCTGCTTGAGGCATTTAATAAGTATAAGAATAATAACTTTACTATTCTAGGAGTATCATCAGATTACCATAAAAATGATTGGCTAAAAGCAATTGAAGAAGATAAAAGCTTTTGGGATCACTTGCTAATACCTAAAGACAGTATCCGAACTATTATGAATAAATACTGCATTATAGGTATTCCACATATCCTTTTGATAAATCCCGAAGGAAAAATAATAGCCAAAGAATTACGAGGTGATAATATTTCTAAAACAATTGCAGAATATATCAAATAATCTCGCAAAATGTGTAATTTAGCAACCTGATATAAAACTTTAAAACTTACATCATGAACAAAATTATCATCACGACATGTGCACTATGTATGTCTCTTATGGCATCTGCACAAGTAAACTACACTATTAACGGTACTGTTAATGGAATGGACGGAAAGAAAGTTTATCTTAACGACGCAGAAAATAACAGAGCTGTAATGGATAGTGCAACTATCAGTAACAACACTTTTACATTTAAAGGAACTCAACCCAAAGCATGCTTTGCTTCTGTATCAGTTGGCAGAATCGGAACCAATGTTATTCTTGAGAACGGAACAATTAATGTTTCTCTCAATAACCCAAGAAAAGCAACAGGAACTCCAACAAATGATATTCTTGATGCATGCAACCAAAAAATAGACGCATTCAATGATGAATTCAGAGCTTTGAGAAAACAAGCTTCCGAACTGAAAGAAGAACAGAAAGATGAAATGGCTGCATTAGAGAAAAAATGGGATGAGATTTCAGAAAAACAACTTGCTGTAGTAAAAGAATGTATCAATCAAAACCTGAATAATATCGTTGCAGCCTATCTTCTTCGTATGCACGAAAGCAGTTTATCCAGCGATGAAGTTACAAAGATTCTCGCAGAAGCTTCTCCTGTAATGAAAGAAAGCGGATATGCACAAGCTGTTATCGAACATCAGAAAGCTGTAAAACGTTCTGAAGTAGGACAAAAATTCACTGATTTCAAAATGAAAGATATTAATGACAAAGAAGTAGCTTTATCCGACTATGTAGGAAAAGGCAAATATGTCTTAATTGATTTCTGGGCATCATGGTGTGGTCCTTGCCGTAAAGAAATGCCACATGTAAAAGCTGCTTATGAGAAATTTGCATCAAAAGGATTTGAAATCGTGGGTGTTTCTTTGGATAGCAAAAAAGAAGCTTGGATGAAAGGAATTAGTGATTTAGGCATTACTTGGCCTCAAATGTCCGATTTGAAAGGATGGCAATGTGAAGGAGCTAAAATTTATGGCGTAAGAGGTATTCCTGCAACTTTGTTAGTTGATCCTAATGGAGTTATCATCGGTAAGAACCTCAGAGGTGATGATATTGAAAAGAAACTCAATGAAGTATTGAAATAACAATAGAATCTGTTTAATAAGAAAAGTCCTGGGAATTTATTCTCAGGACTTTTTTCATTACATTTACCGAAAAAAGATGAAACTGTCTCTAAAAGAAAACGAAGGATTACCCGCATCCCTACTCTGGACCCTTGCCATTGCCGCAGGAATATCAGTAGCCAACATATACTATAACCAACCTTTGCTTTCCATGATTAGCCATGACCTTGGAATTTCAGAATTTAAGGCCAATCTTATTGCCATGATTACACAGGTAGGTTATGCCATAGGCTTGTTATTCATCATACCTTTAGGAGATATGTTTCAACGGAAAAGGATTATTCTTGTCAGCTTTTCTATTTTAATACTCTCTTTATTGACAATTGGACTTTCACCGAATATTTATATTATCCTACCGGCTTCTTTTCTTACCGGAATGTGTTCCGTAATGCCTCAAATATTTGTACCCATTGCTTCCCAGTTTTCCAAACCGGAAATGAAAGGACGTAATGTGGGGATTGTTATCTCGGGGTTATTGACAGGTATATTAGCTTCCCGGGTTATCAGTGGACTTATCGGAGAATATCTCGGATGGCGCGCCATGTTCTTCATTGCTGCTATACTTATGCTGATCTGCTCGGCAGTAGTCATTAAAGTTTTGCCCAATATAACTCCAACCTTTAAAGGTAAATATATTGATTTGATGAAATCCCTTCTTCTTCTGATAAAAGAATATCCTGAATTACGTATCTATTCCATCAGAGCCGCTTTGGCTTTTGGTTCTTTCCTTGCAATGTGGTCCTGTTTGGCTTTTAAAATGGAATTACCTCCTTTCTATGCAGGAAGTAATATAGTAGGATTATTGGGATTATGTGGAGTAGCCGGGGCTCTATCGGCTTCTTTTGTAGGTAAGTATGTGAAACAGGTTGGTGTTAAACGATTCAACTACATCGGATGTGCACTGATCCTCTTCGCTTGGTTATTATTCTATTCAGGAGGAAATACATATATAGGCCTAATAGCCGGAATTATTATCATAGACATCGGCATGCAATGCATTCAATTAAGCAATCAAACAAGTATCTTTGAACTATCACCCAAAGCAGCCAACCGCATCAATACAATTTTCATGACTACCTATTTTATCGGTGGTTCATTGGGAACGTTCTTGGCAGGGACTTTCTGGCACTGGTTCGGATGGCAAGGAGTGATCGGAGTAGGTATATGTTTAACAGCTATTTCTCTATTAATCACCATTTTCTCCAAAGATTAATTGCTTATATGAATATTTATTCTTTCATTTGTCGTTAACAACACAAAACTTAAACGGCAAATGAAATATTACTTCGTGATATTATTCATTATCATAACTAATTCTGTTTGCGCCCAGAAATCATTTACAGTTTCCGGAATTATCGAGGATAAAGACAAGCAACCTGTCGAGAGTGCCACAGTCCGTTTATTATCTCCTAAGGACAGCACCTTTATACAAGGAACTGTTAGTAACTCCAAAGGCTATTTCTCTATTACTACTATAAAGAAAGAGACTATAATGGAAATATCCTTTATAGGATACAAGAAGAAATATGAAACCGTCTCCTTTACCAAAAGCAGGACTCTCAATCTTGGAAACATTGAGTTATCCGAGCAAGACATCAGATTGGATGAAGTTGTTGTAAGGGGAGACGCCCCGGCTATATCTATAAAAGGTGACACTCTCGAATATAATTCTGGCTCTTTTAAAGTTCCCGAAAATGCCACTGTCAAAGAGTTGCTTAAAATATTGCCAAATGTTACTATTGACGATAAAGGAAATATCAGCGTGCAAGGAAAGAAAGTAACAAAGATTATGGTAGACGGCAAGAATTTCTTTTCCGGAGATCCCGATCTTGCTTCCAAGACACTCCCTGCCGAAATGGTAAACAAAGTACAGGTATATGAGAAAAACAGCGAAGCCGCAGAAATGAGCGGTTTCGATGATGAAAAGAAAGAAACCGTTATCAACTTGTCTCTAAAAGAAGAAATGAAAGTTGCCATATTAGCAGGAGCAAACGGTGGATTGGGACATGATGTGAAAAGTGATGGCAAATACAGATATAATGCGGATGTCAATGTGAATGCCATGCTGAATCAAGACCAATACTCACTTTACATGAGTAAAGAAAATGCAACGAATCCCATGTGGGGCAGTATGGTAGGAGAAAATGAGAATGGCAATATTGCCTTCAACATTAATAAAGACATTTCTAAAAAGCTCAAATTAAACGGAAGTGTATCTTATAATACATCGAATACAGAACAAGAAACTTATTCCGAAACTGAAACTTTTGTTTCTGATAAGAACAAACTATACGAAACCAACGACAATATATCCAACGATCGTTCCAAACGGTTTAACTATAACTCACGCATACAATGGGAGCCGAATAAAAAGCATAAATTCGTATTACAAACCAACTTTGGCTATAAGAACGGAAATGGTGTCAACCACAATCGTTTCTCAAACTTGAATGCAAATTCCGATACTTTATATAACGGATATTCTCAAAGAAACGACCGGAGCAATGGCTTTAATGTCCGCATCGGACTCGACTATGCATATAAATTCAAGAAGAAAGGAAGGGTGCTGAGCACTTCCATTAACAATGATATAAGGGATGACAAATCACAGGATTTTTATGATTGGAAACAAAGGTTATATGAAAATGGAATATATAACAGGGATTCTTTGATTAACCAGCGTTCCGAAGGTGACAACAACAGTTATAATTTTAATGGGCAACTATCTTATGTGGAACCTATTAAGAAAGATTATTTTGTACAGTTAGCCTATAATTTGTCACTAAGCAATGGAGAAAATGTACGTAGTGCCTATGATTTCTTTGATCCTTCAAACTGTCCGGATTCAATCCAACTGAACCCCACCCAAAGCAGAAGCACCCAAAGATTTGTGACTACGCAACGCTTCACTGCAAACTTCAGAGTAAAGAAGAAAAAGTATGATTACACTGTAGGTCTTAATGTGGATTTAAGCTCCTCTACCAATAAAACTTTGCAACCATCCAATAAAGAGGCTGCCAAATATTCTGTTGTTGAATATGACAAACATGTACCCAACATTATAGGAGACTCGATAATTTCCAAAATAGAACAGCACACCGTTAACTTCTCTCCCATACTTAACTTTCAATATAGGTTCTCTGAACGAAAGAGCTTGCGAATCAGTTACAACGGTTATATAACCCAACCGTCCGCAAGTCAGTTACAAGACTTTGTAGATGTGAGTAACCCAACGAACAGTGTGAAAGGTAATCCTAACCTGAAGTCCAACTTTATGAATATGATTAACGCAAGTTTCAATGGTTCCAGTACCAAATCACAATCATATTATTACCTGAGTTTATTCGGACGGTTTTCATTCAATGATATTCAGTCTGCTGTTACCATTAATCCCGAAACCGGATTCAGAATGACTACTTATGAGAATGTAAACGGCAATTGGAACTTCAATATTAATAGTCATTTCAGCATTCCATTGAAAAACAAGAAATTCAGAATCGGTAATTCCATATATTCGGCTTTAAGTCAATCCAAGAACCTTTTGAATAGTGACATGAATACCATGCACCAATTTAACATTAATGAGAGTCCTCAATTCATGTATTTTTCAGAGAAACTGAGCTTCACATCCGGATTGAACTTTACATATGCAATGACAGACAATAAAAACCAGCCGGAAAGTAACACAAATACTTTCGACTGGGGAATTGACGGAATGATAAACTATCAGCTCCCTTTCAAGTTCAGAATAGAATCCAATGTAAAATGGACACAAAAAGCCGGATACGGAGAAGGATATAACTACTCCGAAGTTATCTGGAATGCCTCTATCTACCGGGAGATATTCAACAAAAAGAAATTAGGCAGCGGCATAATTAAAGCTACCATAAATGATATACTTCAAGCTAAGAAGAATATATCGAGATATGTATCAAACTCTGTAATAAGCAATTACCGTACTAATATTCCCGGTAGCTATTTCATGTGTACCTTTACCTACAGCTTCAGCATGTTTCCTAAAGCCGGAGGAGCAAATGGATCCATGAGCATCCCGATGCGTTCTTCTTACATGATAGCCAGATAGAAACGTCCTTCATTATTGACTACATAACGAACTTTCTCCTGAGGAATAGTTATTGCAATCTCGTACAAGTTCTTTGTTGCGTCAATAGTTATTTCTGTTCCCTTCGGTAAACCTTTCAATTCTGCATCGGTCAGATGAAAGTCTTCTTTAGTTTGCAAATAACTTCCGTATTTTGCATAGTTTTCTTGCTGTGCATAAAACATTGACCAAAGAAGCTTGTATGCAGCCATATTATAGGGATAGTGAAAATCTTCCTGTCCGCTACCCACAACATTACCGGAAAAATAAAGGAATCCCCAACGGTCGGGCATGTGCATATCTATTTTCCCCGTAGGCATCCATACCCAATTTTCCTCCGGACCTCCGGCTTTCAGCCATTGCACCCTTGAGAAGTTAATGCGCCAATAGTTTCCCGCTTTCAACGGATTATCGAAATTCATCATCAATGCTTTATAAGGAATAGCCATTTCCACACTCCATTGCCTATCCTTGTCTTTCGGATTATTGAGAGTTCCGTCATGGTGAACGGCAAGTTGCAATCCCGGGCAGTCCCACTGCAACAAAAAGTTTCCTTTGCTCCGGTAAGGTTTGTCAAGCATTAAATCGAAGATTACACCACGGGCATTTGTTTCTATCTCATAATAATGATGTCCGTCACCATCGGGATCAATGAACACCTCAAAGTCATTATCATAATAAATAATCGTGTCGCGCTGTGTCAGCTTTGCTTTTATATCTTCTTCCTGCAACACGGCTCCTATATATAAATATTCATCATCCCAAAGCATCTTTGCACGGGTTTCATATTTTGGTTTCGGAAAACCTTCTCCACTAATATCGGCAAAGGCGGAAGTGGGTTGTGCTTTCTGCCAAGATGCTTCATCCAGTTTGCCGTCTATCTTCAGTTTGCCGTCAGTGCGGTAACAAACATATCCGTCGGGCTGTGTGAGCATCGGAGCATACTTCGAGAACAAATTTTGTGCAACCATAGGGAAGCCGGTGAGCAACAGCGTGAAAGCAAATAAGATTATCTTTTTCATAGCATTGATAGTATTTAGTTTTTATTTCATTCTATGTTTCTTCCTATACTCGGAAGGAGTACATTCTTTATATAATTCAAATTGTCTTGCCAGATTCTTATAGTTCGTCAGTCCCACACTTGCAGCCACATCAATAATAGGATCATCGCTGTCTAAAAGCAACTGTGCAAACCGCTCCATGCGCAGGTTAAAAATATACTGATAAATAGGCACTCCGGTAACTTGCTTGAACCTTACTTCCAACAAACGGCGCGAAAGCGGAACCTGATTCACTACATTGAATACTTTAATAGTGGAAGCCAGGTTTTGATGAATGTATTGCAGCGCAGCAAGCACATGAGGATCGGTAGTCGAATAAATATCCGTTGAAAATCTGTTAACCACCTTTGTCGGTTCAATGAAAACATCCGTATATGCCGCGTCCCTGTCCTCTCTTAACCGGTCTATCAACTTTGCAGCTTCATATCCGCCTTTCTCCACATTCATGTGGATACTCGACAATGGAGGATCGGACAAATTACAACTCAACTCGTCATCATCCACTCCCAGCACTGCCAACTCCTCGGGAATCCTGATACCTATCACCCGGCATATTTCCGTAATTCTGTTTCCCCGGCTGTCATCGCAAGCAAGCAGGGCCGTGGAACGGGGCAGTGACTTTAACCAATCGGCAAGGTCGGTCGATTCATAATGCCAATAGTCCCCGAAATTCTCCCGGTATTCATAAAAGCTATTTCCAAAACCTTTCTCGGTGATGCGGCTGAGGAATCCTTCACAACGCCCGTCAGACCAAACAGTATCTTTATAACCATAAAAGGCAAAGTTACGGAAGCCCTTGTTAATAAAGAAATCGGCAGCCATATAACCTGCCAACCGGTAATTGCTTGTTATATTGGGAATGGAAGTGAAACATGATTTATAATCCTGTGCTATGGCTATAATGCCATTCTCACGAAAGACACCGACAGGATCATCATTCTCGAACTGTGAGATGATTGCATCTGCTTTCCATTTCTTCGCCCAACTGAGAACACCGTCTATTCCATAGTACTCCCTGTAAGCCGGGGGCATTTTGCAGACCACCCAAGGTTCGTGCTTCTTGGAATACTCCAGAATACCTTTCAGCAAATGGTGGGCAAAGGATTCTGTAAAATCTGTCGATAGAATGAGTCTGACCATAGTTGTACAAAAATAAGAATTTGTTTCTATATGCAAACTTATTTATCCTTTTTTCTGGTTTATAGTTTTCTTAACTCTGTTCAACAGCAGTATTAAGGCATTTATAAGCATCTGTTAAGCTGTTTATTGCCTATTCATAAACTCATTTAAGCCGACACTTTAATAACTTGACAGCTGTCAAGTTATTAATTGACAGGTGTCAAGTATATAATTGACAGTTGTCAAGTTAATACTTTACAGTTGTCAAGTTATTAAAGTGTAAGCATAAAACAGATTAGCCATGCCTCGGAAAAGGGTTAGCAGCCGGCAAGAAAGTGCTTAAAACAGAGGGATGTTATAAAAACAATAAAAGCAGGCAAATGGAACTGAACCCGATATAATCAAATCCGGTCCCATTTTATCCGCTTCCTTCCTAACACAGTTATCTTAATTCTATTATTTGTTCTTTTTGATTCCAGCCCGATACAGCGAGAGTCATCTTACCCTTATTTGCAGCAGCAGACGGAATGTTACATTCCAATGTCAGTTTTTCTCCCGGTAAAAGAGTTATGTAATTATCTTCCCAGAAAACAGGAGTTATTAACTCACCCTGCTCATTCTTTAAAGCCAAACGGGTAAAGAATGCAATATTTCCGGTCGGATTATCCAAAGTTGCTTCCAGCAAATCACCTTTTATCGTGGCATTCACCTTGCAGGTAGCTTCGGGTAATGCAGCCAGTTTCTTAAAATCGGCAGTAACTTTCAAAGGAGTATATACCCAATTGCTCTTTTCCCAATCATATTCATCCCGGATGGCTGAAAGGCAATACCAGTTATCGGCAACTTTGTTTCCCTGTTCGTCTGTCAACTGCAAGAAAAGAAAAGCATTGTCTTTTACAGCGGGGATGTCAAAGCCTTTGACCACTTCTCCCGATGCAGCTTTCAAACCTGCTTTACCTTCCTTTATTAATTTGGAATCCAATCCGTAAAGCCGGAACTCTCCGTTCAGGTTTACAGAATCGGATCCCTCATTAACCAGATAAACCACTCCATCTTTATAATTATATATCAATTGCCGGGGCATGTTTCCTTTCTTCACTCCATAATAAGCAGCGGTCGGTATGCGGTAATAGTCATAGAGCTGCCAATAAAGTGAAGGCCATGCAGAGTTCAACATCCATTGCACGATACCCGTTGCCTTTGGATGATTGACACGAAAAGCTTCGAACATGGCGCGCGTACCTTCGTAATTCAATAAATCGGCTTTCTTCAAGTAGTCTCCCAAATCCTCGGCTTTGCCATATTTGCTTTCTATGGTTTCAGTCAACAAATCCAACGTATTCATAGCCGATTTGGAAGCTGTGCAATGGTAAGACCACGCATCATTGCTCACAGGCCACAGTTTATCGGCAGGAATCATTTTCCGCAAAGATTCAATCACAGGCAACTGTGCACCTATGCCCGTCTCCGTATTGAAACCGAAAGCTCCTCCGTTTTCTGTATTGAGATACCAGTAATTAGGTCCCACATAGTCATATGGTCCGCTCATCTTCATCCCGCTTGCACCTGTCAAATCACTCTTGAGCATGGCGGCAGACTGAATATAAGGATGGTCGTCTATTAGTGGAAGGAATGCCATATATTTCTCTTCGAGTTCAGGACGGGGCAACATGTCACTTCCCACAAACCAACCTATAACAGACGGGTGATTGCGCAACCAAAGCACCTGATCTTTCAGTGAAGCAGCAATCAGATTCATATCTTGTTCGGACTTAATACCTCCATAACGATCGACCGGAGTTCCCAGATATTCTTCCCATTCCCAATGGCAGCTCCAACCAACGAGTACCATTAATCCGTATTTATCACATAAGTCATATACGTTCTGTGAAGTGCCCCAAACGTTTTCAAAACGGATGCAATTCAAGTTCATGTCATGTACATACTGCACCTGTATTTCATTAGTCTCGGGAGTATCACGAAGGAAAATATCATCCGTCCAGCCTGCTCCTTTTATTAATACCGGTTTGCCATTCAATATGAATCCCCTATGTCCTTCATCAGTGAAATAATCTTTTATTTCCCGTACTCCGAAAGTAACTTCATCTTCGGCAGAGACTTTGCCATTTACCTTAAACTCTAAATTAAGTTGGTATAGTTCCGGCTTTCCCAAACCATTGCACCACCAGATACGAGGATTTTGAAAGTATAACTCCTTTACCTGATCCGGCGACAACTTCACATTCTTTGTTTCTCCTGCTTCCAAAGTTACCGGAACTTGGAATGTTATGCCTTCCATAGTTCCTACCAATTCTCCGTCAACCTTTTCGGAAGAAAGGTTTGTCAGTTCGGTTTCTATATTCAGCCATGCTTCTTTCAGAGTCTCGGTATTCACTTTTGACCGAACTCCAGTATGGGCCATTGCCACGTCTCCCACTGTCGAAACATATACTTCCCGGAAAATACCCATGCTCTCATCTGCGGGACGCGGATTCCAATCCACAAAACCGATATTCGGTTCACCCGGTTGTGCACGAAATACTTCCACTGCCAATACATTCTTAGCTTGTGCATAAGGAGTAATATCTAAAGTAAACTGACGGAAAGGGCCGTAAATAGAGTCTTTGGATGCCAACAGGTGACCGTTCAGCCATATATTGGCTCTATAAGTGATGCCGTCAAAGTTGAGTAACACATGCTTATCTGCCGATAATGCAGGCAAAGCAAACTCTTTACGATACCACCAAGAAGAATCAAAACGTGTGCGGTCTACCGATTTATAATTCTCACTTTCCAATACATCGGGATATTCTCCGTTCTCTATCAGTACTCCCATTATGGTAGAAGGTACAGTAGCTTTATACCACCCGTCAGGGATAAATTTTTCTGTTGAAAGTACAGTATCCGGAGCAGTTATCTTCCCGGAAGACTGTACTTGCCATCCATCTGAAAGGGGGTTTCTGGATGGTATCTGTTCTTTATTGACTTTGCAAGCAGATAGACTACATATCAATAGTGATAGCATAGTTATAAATATTTTTTTCCTTTTCATGTCTTAAATCTAAGGTTTGGACAAAAGTAACTATCCGCCATGAAAGTAAATTATTCTTTTGCGTATCAATATCTTCAAATCACGCAAAATATAATCTGCACTATATTAAGCAAAACCATTTCTGATTTGTTCTTAATGAAAAACAAATCAATATGAAAACAGAAGTAGCATTAGGCATAGATATAGGTGGGACATTTACCAAGTTCGGTTTTGTTGACCGCAACGCTAATTACTTAGCTGAAGGTTTTATCGGCACAGCCAAACACGAAGACATACATACTTATCTTCGCGAACTTTGTAATACTACCCATGAAGTACTTTCCACTATAGAACAATCAGTAACTCTCGTAGGAATAGGTATTGGCGCTCCCAATGGCAATTTCTATAAAGGAACAATCGAATATGCTCCTAATCTGCCTTGGCATGGAATTATTCCGTTTACCGAGATGATGAAAGAGTATTATCCTGATATTCCGATTTGTTTAACCAATGATGCCAACGCCGCTGCCATCGGCGAGATGATTTACGGGGGTGCAAAGAACATGAAGGACTTTCTCGTTATCACCCTCGGTACAGGACTGGGCAGTGGATTCGTTTCCAATGGCAAACTTATTTATGGACATGACGGATTTGCCGGCGAGTTAGGACACGTTATTGTTTCCCCGGACGGGAGACAATGCAGTTGCGGACGTAAAGGATGTCTTGAAACTTACGTTTCTGCCACCGGCGTGAAAAGAAGTGCTTATAAAATGATTGCCAAATATACTTCTCCAAGTCTTTTGCGTGACATTCCATTTAATCAAATGGATGCAAAAATAATCAGTGAAGCTGCTCTTGCCGGTGATGAGTTAGCGCGAGAAACATTTGCATATACGGGTGAAATGTTAGGTAAAGCACTGGCTAATGTAGTCGCCATCACCAGCCCCGAAGCCATTTTCCTGATGGGAGGACTTGCTAAAGCCGGAGATTTGCTTTTCAAACCAACCCGCGAAGCAATGGAGCAAAATATGATGAAGATATTTAAAAACAAAGTGAAATTACTTCCTTCACAGTTAGATAAGAATGCGGCAATCTATGGTGCAGCTTCTCTTGTCTGGCAGGAAAAAGAACAAGAATAAGGTATCATTATGAAAAGATTTAAAGAAAAAGTTGTTATCATCACGGGAGCTGCATCGGGTATAGGTGAAGCTACTACCCGGGAGATGGTTGATGAAGGTGCTAAAGTCATTATTGCAGACTATGCTAAGGACAAAGCTGATAAACTTGCAAAAGAATTAATATCGAAAGGAGCGGATGTCAAAGCAACATTCTTCTCCGCCAATGATTTGGATAGCTGCCGTCAACTCATATCGTTCGCACAAATCAACTATGGACGCATTGATGTGTTGGTAAACAATGTGGGAGGAAGCAATCTTAAACTTGACAGAGATATAGAAACTCTTGACATAAGCTATTTTGATGAAGTCTTTCATTTCAACATTCGTTGTGCCATGTATCTCACTCAACTGGCAATTCCTATCATGAGTGAACATGGAGGTGGGAACATTGTAAACATAGCTTCAATTAGTGGCATTACTGCCGATTATCAAGGAACTTATTACGGAATAGCTAAAGCCGGAATAATCTCTCTAACCGAATATACTGCCACTCAAATGGGTAAAAAGAATATCAGGTGCAATGCAATAGCTCCCGGTTTAATATTGACTCCCGCAGCGGTTAACAATCTGTCCAGCCAAGTACGGGATATTTTTCTACGTCATAACAGTATCAACTATTTAGGTCAACCGGAGGATATTGCGAAAACAGTTACTTTCCTTGCCTCCGATGATGCCCGATACATCACAGGACAAACAATCGTTGTTGATGGAGGACTTACTATACATAACCCCACAATTGCAGATATTACAAGTTTGAGATGAATTATATATAATCGCCACAATATAAAAATAAAGTGGCGATTACATACCTACTAAACATCAATATAAAGTTATAGCCTACGTTTATAACAATCCTTTTTACGGCAAATAGCACAGCCATATGGTTTTTTCTCAATATTCGTCCCTATGCCAACCAAAGCACTGACCGACTTTATCGGAAGCATTAAACTAGAATCTGTAAGTGTTACCCCGCAAAATGCAGGAGGAAGCAAGGAAAATAACAATTGTTGTTCCGCAACATCCCATCCACAATAACCAGGACTATATGAATTACTGATCTTTAAACCTACTTCTGCCATTTCTTTTCCCAAGTAGTTCATACCACACACCATAATAGCCTCAACAACCGTCGAACCTAATGCATCCGCAATAAATGCCTCCATAATATCATTTCCTTTACGCTTATCCGTTATCCATCGATCCATTTCTTTTCCTACGGAAGCAATGATAATGGCAAACGACTCGCTATTCTTTAAACTACGCGTAATGATTCCTCCCGGATTGAAACACTTATCTCCACATAAAACAATTGAGGTCTTACCAGCAATCTTCCCATCTATAATCTTCAATCCAAATTTAGGATGGCACAAAGTAAGAACTTCATTTTTTAACTTATTAATCAATGCAGCTACATACTCATCAGGAATGGCATCCCTATACCCTAAATACGAGTATATCTCAGTATCTACTATATCAATCTCATCTATAAAGAAATCAATTGCTACAGGAGCAGTATTTAATATATTCAAACCCATAACCTCAAAAATAAGAATCTACAATAGATGATAGAGACAAGACTTCTTTGTTTATATACCAAAAAGAAAGGAAATTATCATTTATTTTAAAATCTGCAGACATCTCCTTCACATTCAATTTACCACATACATAATCAATCTTTAATATCTTTAAATCAGTTGATAGAACAAACCCCTTTGCTCTAATCACATCAATGGAACTACAATTAATAGTGTTGAATATTTCATTTATTTGATTTAAAGATATGTGCTTCTTTATAGAAATTGTCTCAATCTTATAAGTGGGCATTTCTATTAAATTATAAACCGGAATAAAATGTTTTGTCTGATAGTTAAATAAATCATTCCACATATCCGCTCCTATTTCATGATAATTTACACAAATAAATGCCGATGGATTCATTATCATAAGTTCATTTATTATCTCCTCTACCTGTTTTCCTTCCACCAAATCAGTTTTTGTTAGTAACATTATCGATGATAGGCTATATTGCCTCTTATAAAAATTACTATTCAGTTTCATTAATAAATGATAGTTGGCAACATCTACCATAGTAATAACCTGATTAACCTTTAAATGAGGGATTCTTATTAAATCTTCCAAAGAAGATATTCCCGCAGGTTCAATTAACAAAATATCCGGCTTTATTTCGTCTTGTATATTTTGTATAGTTAATGGCAATTCATTACGAAGTGAACAGCATACACAGCCTGCCTTCATATCCTTGACTATATAATTCTTGCTTCTCAACAAAATACCATCTACCGACTCTTGACCAGATTCATTTTCAAGAATAACAACTTTCTTATTATACAAATAAACTGATAAGAGATTATTTATGAAAGTAGTTTTCCCACTGCCCAAGAAGCCCCATACAATATATATTTCCATGCTTTTCAATAATAACCAATTATAAAACGTCCTTTACTTTCCGATATAAGTCTTCTCTTTGAGACTCATTCAAATCATATAAAGTACAGTCATTTAAATGTGTATCCGATTTTTCTACAATAACCATTTTAGCATCTTTATTCATGCCAATATTATGCCATCTTCCCGCCGGTATATTATAGGCAACTCCCTTTTTCATGTTTATCAATTCATATTTTATCTGATCACCCTTAATATCGGCAGCGATCAGAACTCCTATTCCCTCGAACAGAATGAAAACTTCATCTGTTTCATGATGTATTTCCAATGTATTCATATCATCCAAGCCATGTTGTTCCACATAATTGAGTTGTGCAACTTGCCATCCGTTTCTAATTAAATATGGATTATATCCTTTATTTTCATGATAATATTCTTCTATCATACCCTCTTACTTTAAATTACAATTATAATCCTTCAATGCTTTATAAAACATCTCGATATTCTCAAAAGGTACTTCCGGTGGTGTATCACATCCCGATGATAAAACGAAATTCGGGAAAGCAGTGGTTTTCTCTAAAAGTTCCATTGTTGCACTATAAACCTGTTCTGCTGTACTCATCTTAAATAATGAAACCGGATCTAAATTTCCCATAACCAAAACATCTTCAGGACAATCAACTAAAACTTGGAGCATATCAATACTATTTCCAAAATGATAACCAGCCGCTCCTGTATATACCATTGCTTCTGTACACTGTCCTCTATTTCCACAATTATGCAAAAACACAACAAAATCCTCATCCTGAACTTCATCGACAATACGTTTCACATATTCTGATGAGAACTCTTTACATGCTTCATTGGATAGAAGACCTGCTGCCGGTTCTGCTATTAAAACTCCATTCGCTCCGGCCTTTTTCAATGCTTTACAATAATTTAAAATAAACTCCGTACACTTATCCAATAGCAACTTTATACATTCTGGTTCAATATACATAGCCATCATAATCTCAGACATATCATAAAGCCTTCCGGCCAATGAATAAGGACCGATGCAACCTGAAATAACAGGTTTAACACTATTTGCAGCTATTAATTCATTCGCTTTTATATAAACAGGAATTCGTGCTGTATCTAATGAAGGAATTTTCAAGCTTTGCACAGATTCAACATCACAAACTAATCTTCCAATAACACTTGGCACTTCATTGGGCGAAAAATAAATTTCTGCACCAAACGCTTCTGCTTCAACAGTTAAGTCCATTATTACACTTGATGCTATTGACGGATATTTTTCAGCAAGCAATTTTACAGCCTGAGAATGCGTCTCTCCATCAGTCACGGCATCAAGAACTGTTTTACCAAGCATCTCTATCCCCGAATGAGTTATTATTGGTAACGCAACTCGTTCATTACTATTTATAATGGATTGAATCCATTCTTTCATATTTACTTTCATAGCATTTTAATTTTAAATTATCTCATCGCAATTAATTCTTTTGCTTTAATAACAGCAGCATTTGCATTATCAGTATAACCATCTGCTCCAATCTGATCAGCAAAGATTTGATTAACCGGTGCTCCACCCACCATAACTTTCACCTTACTTCTTAAACCTTCTTTTTCTAAAGTATCAATCACAATTTTCATATACCCCATTGTCGTAGTCAAAAGTGCAGATAAGCAAAGAACATCCGGATTTTCTTTCTTTATTACCTCTATAAATTTATCTGCAGAGATATTTACTCCCAGATTAACGACTTCAAAACCACACCCCTCAAACATAGAGGCTACCAAGTTCTTTCCAATATCATGTAAATCACCATATACAGTCCCAATAATTATTTTACCAATCGTACTCGAGCGGTCACCTTTTAGGTGAGGTTTCAAAAGTTCTAAAGCTCCTTTCATTGCACGTGCAGCCATCAATAATTCGGGCACATATGCTTTATTATTCTGGAATCGATTGCCGATCTCTTCCATAGCTTTAATCATATAGTTATTAATAATCATTTGAGGCTCTAAATTCTCCCTAATAGCTTGTTCAGTAATCTCTATAGCAGGCTCAAGTTTTCCCGCCACTATTGAATCAAAAAGTTTATCTAACTCTGCCATAATATCCTATACTTATATTACATTATACACTATTGATTTAATCGCATAATTTCTTCATAAGAACCATATTTACGAGCAGCATTAATAAATGCTCTGAAATTTTCAGGAGGAGTATTACGCCCCATAGCACATCCAGAACTAATTATATGGTTCTTACCTTTAGTTGCTTCGATTATTTTTTTCACAGCTGAATCAACGTCTTCCGGACTACCTACTACTAAAGGAAAACTCGGATCAATATTTCCCATTATTGTAGTAAACATAGGTACCACCTCACGTGCTTTAGCTATATCAAGTTGCCAGTCTACCTCTAATATCTTAGCACCTGTTGTCCCCATATCTTCAATAATTCCATTAGTATTTCCACAAATATGAATAGAAAAAGGAATACCATACTCTTGCACCTCTTTTGTCAACTTCTTCTCTGGTTCTAATGCAAATTGTCGATACATATCCGGTGAAATCAAATTAGGTCCTGCAAATGCATCACCAATAGAAGTTGCGTGAGCTCCTGCATCTTTTTGAGCTTTTGCAAAAACCGCACTAATTTTCCTACAATAATCCAAAACATCATCAATTAATTGTTTATCTTCTGTTAACAAGTCCATCATAAATTGGGTAGTACCTCTGAGTAAACATGCTATACTAAATGGACCTTGATCTGCACGTCCCATAACAAATACATGATCTCCAATCGCATCTACTAAAGTTCTTGTTGCTTCTAACCATTCATTCATACGACCAGATCTTGAAGGATCGGGAATAGGCATATTATACACATCACGTAAATCTTTTAACACAGGTTGTTCTTCATCGACCGTAGCAGGTTCATCTTCACGGAAAATAACTTTTGCACCAACAGCTTCAGCAATCGTTGCATCATCAAAATCTATAACACAACCATCATAACCATATTTTTCTTGAGAAATTATATGTGCTTGTGCCATCTTTTTTCCATTTTTATTCACATCACCTATTTTAAAATTAGCTGTTTCAACAGCAAACATAAAACTCTGTGGAATAATAGGTAACATATCTGGTGTTTCGCCATTTAAAACAGTCATACACCTTTCTAAGGAAGTCATTTCTTTCATATTTTTCTATTAATAAGTTATTTGTTTTTCAGTTTAAAAGAAGTAACAAGAATGTATATTAAAATTAATATTAAGACAATAAGACTCATAAATTGATTACTTGCATCGGCAATAACTCCCATTACCGGAGGGATCAAAGCCCCTCCTGCTACTCCCATAATCATAAAAGCAGAAATGTCGTTAGCTTTTTCTGGATTTGATTGAATTGCTGCAGAAAAAGCAACAGCAAATATATTAGCACAGAATAGACCAACAAAAAAGATTGATCCAAGTATAATCCATTGATTGCTAAAAAGCATCAGGCAAAGAAAAAAAACTATTGCAACTACCATATTCCACATTAAGAACTTGCGTGACGAAATTTTCACCAACAAAATCGATCCTATAAATGTCCCAATAGTACGAGCTATAAAATATAAGCTACATCCCAGTCCTGCTTTTTCTATAGGCATGCCGCAGCGTTCCACTAAATATTTTGGAACAGCAGTCATTAAACCAATTTCAAATCCTACAATTAATAGAATCATAGTAAAAAGCATTAAAAGATATGGCTCCTTTAAAAGTCCCAAAATGTCTTTTTTCTCGTTTGAACAAACTTCTTCATTAATTGATACTTTAGCTAACCATATCCATGATATTGCAGTGATTATTGCATAAACTGGAAAAATTAATTTCCAATTTCCCAATATTCCAGCTGCAAATCCCGCAATTACAGGTCCCAAAGTCGATGATATGGCTTTAATAAACTGACCAAGTGTCAGCATGCTGGTTACCCTATCTCTTCTCACAACATTTATTAATAAAGGATTTAGTGAAACTTGCAAAATTGTATTACCGATACCAAGTAAGGCAAAAGCTACTAATACCATAATAAATGTATAACTAAACAGTGGAATTAACATTGCAATAAAAGTTATTATTGCACTCAATTGAACTGTTTTCTTCCTACCTATTTTATCCATTAAAGCACCCGTTGGCAAAGAGCAGATAGCAAACCACAAGAAAACCATCATTGGTAAAAGATTGGCCAATTTATCATTTAGACCAAAATCATTCTTGACATAACTTGTAGAGATACTTACCACATCCACAAACCCCATTACAAAGAAGCTGAATAAGACTGGAAGTAATTTCATTAAAGAATTATTAATCATTCTATTTTTCATAACTCAGATTTAATTATTTTACATAAAAATGAAACAATTCATCAACATCTTTACGACTTTCCATAGTAAAATACAACTCACCTCCAGCCATTATTTCATCATAGGTTAAAAAGAAACGGTCTAGTTGCTTTCCATTTAATTTGACGTTCTTTACAAACATATTTTTCTCTGATAAATTCTCAGCAATGATTTTAAAAGTATTTCCATTATTCAATTTTATCTCTAAAAATGGGAACTGAGGTGCTCCTAATATAAATTCTCCTCCCACAGGATTAACCGGATAAAATCCCATTGAAGTAAACATATACCATGCCGACATTTGGCCACAATCGTCGTTACCCTTCAAACCATCCGGAGCATTCTTATAGAATTCATCTACTAAATAGCGTATTATAGCATCGGTTTTATAATCTTGTTTTGTATACTTATACAAATATGGTACATGATGGCAGGGTTCATTTCCATGCCAATATTGCCCCAATGTTCCATAAATATTCCAAACTAAACTTTTTACTTCCGGACTACTTGCCGAATAAAACATTGAATCCAATTTAGAAACAAAAAGTTTTTCTCCTCCCACCAATTCTATTAATCCAGGAACATTGTGAAGAACATGAAATAAATAATGCCAAGAGTTTCCTTCCGTATAATCAGAAGCAGGTAACCATTCACCAACAACTTCGGAAGGATTTATTTCTTTTTTAAACTCACCTTTTGCATTACGCCCAAGCATAAAGCCATGTTCTTTATTAAAAACATTTTTATAGAATTCTGAACGATTCAATAAAAAAGAGGCATCTTCTTTATAATCCAACTTATCAGCCAAAATAGAAACACAATAATCATCATACACCCCTTCCAATAATCTCGAAACAGTTTCTCGTCCATCATCAAAAGACTGAATCTGATCATCAAAAGGAATATATCCATATTTATTAATTAGATCTACATGGTTTCTATAATGTGGTTTGGTTACAGTCGTTTTGACCGCTTGATAAATATCCAAATTGTTATAAGTTGATGAAGTTAACCTCTTCAATAATGCATCAACCAATACCGGAACAGCATGATTACCTACCATGGTATGAGTTTCTTTTCCCCATAATTGCCATCTAGGCAAATATTTATTTCCTTCTGCCTGATTATTCTCATCTATCGGTTTATGTATATAACTATCCATCAAAGATTCCACAAAATTTCCAACTAAATCCGGAGATAAAATAGTATACATTGGATGAGCCGCACGAAAAGTATCCCATAATGAAAATGTAGAATAAAATTTATCCGAAGCAGATTTATATATGCTATCATTCTCTCCCCTATATCTACCATCCACATCCGCTATATTATTAGGTTGTATATACAAATGATACATGGAAGTATAAAAAGAGATACGTTTATCTTCATCACCACTTAATATTATCTTTGAAAGAATCTTATTCCACTTTTCTTTCGCTGCATCACGGATTAAATTAAATGTACCCCAATCCTTAATTTCAGCATTAAGATTTCTTTTTGCAGCATCAATACTTGTTGTAGAAATGCCTATAGCAACTTCCAAAGAGGTGAAATTACCCATATTAAAAGATAGCACATAACGTGGTGCCTTTTCATCTTTATTATCAATCGGACCTAATTGCATTTTATCAATAACATCTCTATTAAATTTTATCACATAATACAATTTACGGGAAGTCCATTCTTTTGCTTTACGATACCCAGATAATGTTTTATCATCTTCAAATTGTTGAGTCGCTTCAATTATATTATCATGAATTTTTGTAATATCCCAGCTTACACCATATTGTAAGTCTATTAAAAGCCGAGCTGAATGCGGATTTTCAAAATGATAATAGTGATAAGCAGCATGTTCCGTTGCAGTCAATTCTACATCAACCTTGTTTTGAGATAAAAAAACACGGTAATATCCTGGTTTAGCTACCTCTGATCTCTTATCATATTCAGAACAAAAATCTATCCTTTTTATACCTTTTATATCTCTATCGCAATAAGGCATCAACAAAATATCGGACATAGAAGGACATCCCACTCCATTCAAATGAGTTTGAGTAAACCCACTAATCAGAGAATCAGTATATTGATATCCTGCCACATGATCCATCTCATATCCTTCATAATGAGTAGTACAAGATTCCGGACTTACCTGTACCATCCCCATTGGAACTGTTGCTCCGGGAAAACAGTGACCTTCATGCAATGTTCCAATAAATGGATTAACCCACTGAGTATAATCTGTATCCATGTATGAACAACTACTCAACTTCAATAATAATACCCATAAAGCAACAAAGTGGAATTTCATATCTATAATATTATTTTATATGTTTCAATAGCATGATGTCCTAAATCAAGAGTTATAATCCTCCCTGATGTATTCAAAAGTTCTTGTTCATCTTCAATCAAGTTAGTACGAATCACTTTCTTTGCAGAAAAGGGAAGTTGTATATTAACTGTTTTATTCTTTCCTTCCATTTCAGTTATACGAATAATAATTCCATTATCATTATCAGCCTTTTTAATTAAAGAAAGAGCAACCAAAGGATCAGATACAGATATAAAACTATGTTGTTTATCTAATTGGTTGCCTTTCATTTCTTTTTTTATTATGATGAGCGGATGATTAGCTGCTACACCAAAATGATAACCATTTTTCCACCCTTCTTCATGAGAAGAAATAGAAAATTCAAAATGATGAGTACCCGTTTGATGATACCAATTACCTTCCCCATGACAACTTTTATGAGAAGAAAGTAACACTCCCTGTAAAATTGGATAATCAGCTTGTTCACGAGAAGGATCTATCCAATCCCCAACTGCAACACAAGATGACATAGTAAAACCAAAACCATTTCCACTTGCCGACATAAAGTTTTGAATTTCTCTTGGATGGGTATCAGCAGGATGATTTGTATAACTTCCTCCCCAAGCCCAACCTCCGGGAATAGTTTTCATTTCATCTTTGCCAATATTCAAAATACCCATTGGAACCTCATAGCTAATAAGATTTTCGCGCATATTTAATGGAAAAACTATTCGATATTGTCTATTATGTTCACCATTGAAATTCTGGAGAGTAATATTAAAGTCTATTTTCTTCAATGAATGGTAAAACGTAATTTTTTGAATTATCGTTGTATTTTTAGTATGTTGTGTATTTTCATATACAGTAAACAATGCTCCATCCTCCAATACATTCCAAGATGTAGGTATACTACTTAGTGATGTAATATCTCCTGGAGTCAAATCTGTTACTTTTGTAAATTCTCCTGCACCATTTCCAGCATAACCGGCTTCTAATATATCTCCTCCTCTAAATTTTGAAGTATGTAAAAGTTCCCTATTGATGTCTTTATCATAAAGACTAACAATTCCCCCATCTCCTAATAGAACTCTATAATATTGATTTTCATAGGCATTTGTTTGTTTAAAGACCGAAAATAAACCTTTGGAATTATTATTTCCTTTTGATAAAGTATAAGTACAATACCCTAAAGAAGGAACATTTTCAGCAATAAAAGCAAGAAATAATTTTCCATGATCTTTTATAACTTGAGAAGGTATAGTTTTACCCAACATATCCTTTACTATAAAATTAGGCGAATTAATTTCGACTTTAACCATATCTGAACGATTCCAAGTTAAATCATTAAATACTACAACATCACCTATATTTCCCGAAACTTTATCAGCTATTGCTGTCAATGCATTATTAAGTAAATTCTTCCCTAAATCACGACTTAGTTTCAAACTATCTTGGAATATACTATCCGTAATAGCTCCATTTTTACCTCCCAGACCATGATCTGGATAAATAGACGCCATCCAAGCTCTATCAAATGATTTACGTGGATAAGTCTCTAATTTATTATCTATTAATTTTGATATTGTAGTAAAAGATTCAGCAGCAGGAAGTAAAACAGCAGCTTCACGTTTATACAGAGTAGCTTCATAATGAGCTGGTCCGTGAATATATAACCATAGATCAGGCCGTTCACCTGAAACTTTTTCAAAATTAGCATGAGGAACATTCACTGCATTAAAGTATTCCTCTGCTGTGGAATTTTTCAATTTGGGTAACGGTACCTCTGCCAATTCAACAATAGTATTCCATTCATTTATAATCTTTCTATAATTTGTAGGTTTGGTTGCATCACAACTCATCAAAATTGCATAATGTGGCGGAATATTACGTTTACTAAAATAGTCACTCCACAACAAAGAACGATGATGTAATTTATTAAAAGCAGTTACAGCGTCTTTCTCAAAAAATTTCCATTGCAAAGTAGCCCAACCGTAATTTCCAGGAGTAAATGTCAAGACTTTAGATCCATCAGGACCCATCCAATCATACAATCCTTCCCTCATTCTACTTACAAATAAATTTGAAATTCCACTCTTCGCCAATATCTGAGGCATTTGCAAAGTTCTTCCCGGAACATCCATATTATTAGCAGTTTTATCATCACAACCCGGTAAATTTTCCCTTATCCATTTACGTCCATAATAAGCCTGTCTTATAAGTTGTTCACCCGAAGCTAAACCTTCATAGGGCTGATTATAAGTTGCTCCCCAAAAGAAACGTTTCTCTTTATATCTACGAATAACCTCATCTTTACGTTCCGGATGCGAATCAAGAAACTCCATCAAATTTAAAGTTTGTTCCATTTCAAATGTAAAATCAGGATCTTCTTTCATTATATCCAATGCAGGAATAATAATACCATTTATACGATCTTCACGACAATAATCAGGAGTATCCATCCAAGCAATATCCTGATGAGAAGATTGAATAATATGAATCGTTCCATCCTTGAAATATCCCCAGTCTTTAGAGATAACCGGAATAAACATCTGACTCGACAATCTTTTCTTTCCAGAATAAATATCAATCGTATTTTTATCTCCAATCATAGGTAACCAAACAAGTAAACTATCTGTAACCACAGTTTTTTCTAATGTCAATTCTTCTCCATCCAAATGAATCTTTATTCGTCCACCTAAATCATTCGTACCTAATTTTATATATGAAAGTATTTTCAAACGACCATCTTTTGAGACATACCTAACAGGTTCAACAGTTCCTATAGTTACAGATTTTTGCTGGGCATGAATACCAATGGTTATTATCAATAATAAAACTATTAAGATCTTCTTTTTCATAGTTCTAAAATTTAAATTTATATTAATTACGTTGATGTAGAATAATAGCTTTTGTTTGTTCCGGACGATATTTCATTCTAATACGCCACAAAAGCTCGTTTACAGAAACAACCTTAATTTTATCAATTAATAAATTTTGAGACGTTTTTACCGGATTCAAACCAATAGAAGGAGATTGAACCAACTTACTTGATTTATTAAAATCCGACCAAGCATGTACTATAGTCCAAGTTAGCATGTTTTCTCCTTTATTATGTGAAGCAGTTACTTCACGATTTATTATAGATGAAACAAACTCCGGTGTTCCTGCTCGAGGTCTGAGTGGATTCACTTCATCCCAAATACTATAACGAGAAGTTACAACTGGAACATCTATTCCTTTCTTATTGGTCTTCCAATATATTTCCCCATCCAATTCATAAGGAAAATACTGAACAGCAAGCATCCCAGTAATATCTTCCATTTCTTCTGCATATATTTGAAATGCTTCTTGCGCTGCTTTACTCGCAACATCTCGACAAATAAAGCCGAATATCTTAATATCCATTTTCCTTAGATGATAATTTACTCTACGAGCAAACTCCCTTAAAAGCTCTATTCTATTAGACCTATTCACCGCAAACAAATCCGGATATTGATACCCACCACCATATTCTAAATAACTAAAGTTATTCTTTTGTACTTCAGCCAATGAGTTCCACGTAAATGGTGATACTACAGACAATTCGATAGGACATAGAGTCCAACTTAATCCAATATTATCACGATCCTGATTACCTAAATATGCAGGATTCTCTAAGAAATCTCCTATTGTCCATTGCATATTATCACCATCACTCATCACAAAAGAATGGAATGAAACTGTATCATTAAAATTAATTTCCTCAAGAGATATTTCTTTAGCTTTTTTCAACTCCACCTTTTCTGTTACTGATGAAATTAATGGTAAATTCCAACACCAATTAGTTGCAGTATTCACATGTCCCCATTGCGCTATCAAACTTGTGAAATCATATTCATCTCCACATCCCCATCCGAGAATCGGTGATATAGGTTTCACCCATGCTAACACTTTATCAATAAGCTCTTTTTTATCTGCATATAACATTAATTTATGAGCAATAGCATAATCCCTTAAATTAGAAACAGTTGGAGGAACACTTAAAGCCGAATAGTTATTCAATTTTCTTTTATTATGTTCAAAACATTCTTCCAAAGATTCATTCCTCGCATCTTTTAAACACTTTAAACCATATTTACGAGCTTCTGTTTCTAAGGATTCATCAATTAATATTCCTTTCATTAATCCAGCGTAAACAGTAGCAACATTCGATGAATAGTCAGCATTGGGATAAGATGCGTATGCATTTTGTCTTGGTTCATCCAATTTATAAAGAACATACCCTTTAATTACTTTTTTATGTTTCAACAAATCTACTAACTCCCATAATTTCATCTTTTTTGTTTGTTTTATATTTAGGGCATCAAGGGTTTTAGTATATATTTTTTCATATGAAATATTTGAATTAACATCAATCCAAATCATTTTATCAAACTTACCTTCATTTACAGTCTGAGCAGCCAAACCTGATAAAGATTCTATTAACATCGCCTCGGCAAGGGTACTCCCTTTATCACACACTATAATTTCTTTGGGAGCCTTTTGAACAGGCCATCCATAACGCCCGTCATAATTCCATGCCTGAATGAAACAAGATGACATCAGTAAAATCAAAAGGAGTAATAATTGTTGTCTTTTCATATAAATTTAGCTAATTAATAGTATTCATTTAAATATTTCTCAGTTTGCTCCGGTCGATAATACATTCTGATACGCCAAATCAATTCCTGCATATTTACGATCTCATAATCATCATTCAAACGACGTACACACATTTCTGCAGCCGAAGCTCCACGTACTTCTCCTCCCAATTCATTTTCAGCCAATTCATCTGTTGAGGTTCCAGTATCTTTAAAAGTACTCCAAGCATGAACTATTACAGCAGAAAACTTAGAATCTTCCAATTCAGAATTTAATTTATTAGCAACATAAGTAGGAGTCCCATCACGATCCGCATTATAATTTCCCATATTCCAAATGGAATACCTGACTGTCACAACAGGAATATCATAACCTTCTTTATTTGTCACCCATATTATTTCACCACCACCGGCCGCGTATGATGGAGCATATTGAATTGCCACTATACCTTCAAGTTGACTATTTGCATCAACAAAAGCCTGATATGTCTCTTTTGCAGCATCCGATTTGGGATCATGTGCGATCTGTTCCAAAATCTTAATACGGTGCTGTCGCATGTGGGCTCCTACTTTTTCTGCTAATCCTTTTAATAATTCTTTACGATTTCCGTTTATACCAAAATCATCCGAATAATAATATCCTCCTCCAAAACTCTCTATCAAAGTAGACTTTTTACTCTGTAGACTCATTATCTTCTCAAACTGTAAAGGATCTATCATACTTATATTGGAAACTGTTACTCCAAAATTCATATTCACTTTATCCACATTAGAATCCGTATAATAATTTTCTACAAATCCATTCATCATCCAGCCGGCATGGGGTCCATCTGACAAATAGTAAGAAACAAATTTCTTATTTTTAGTATAATCAATGTCATGTGGATCAACAACTTTGGCTAATAGTTGCTGTTGACGGGCTTTATAGTTATATGAAAAGTATGGCAAATTAAATTCAGCGATTGCTACCATCATATTCCCGCTTTTGGATACCAGATTCACAAATTCATCTTCTCCTACACCCGGCTCCCAGCCATAGACAGGAGAGTTAGGTTGTAACCAAGCTAAAACCTCCTTAAATAATTCCGAATTCTGACCACCAGCAGAAGTATTATATATTTTATTAAGATTGATAACAAACAAATTATTGGCAATAGCAAAATCTGCTAATTCACCCGTTTGTACGGGCATTACCACTAAAGCTCTATTATTACAATATTGCTTAAACTCCCTCCAAGAATCCAAAGTCGTTTTATCAGATGCATTATAAGCCATCTCAAAACCGTTATCAATAAAGAACTGTTCATCACGGACATCAACAATAATAGCTTTATGAACATGAGATGCAACAGTAGCCACCACGCTACTTTCCGGGTTATTTCTCACATCTGTCAACACATATTTTTTGCCTAAAACATCCATAACTCCACCATCCAATGGTAGGAAACCAGGATTGGTCAACATATTACCGGCCCAAACAATCCAACTTGGACCTGCCATACCTAAATATTTCCGTGTTTCTTTATATGAATCTACTCCATTCGCAGCATCCATCCACATACCGGTAGTAACCTTCCCTTCAGATACAGCTATATCATTAATTCCATTTAAAGATTGACACAATAAATGATATTGCAATCCAAAACCTCCGGCAGCATTTATATCACCACCGGGAACATTAACCTCATTTCTATTTCCTAATGAAGTAGCATATAATTCATAATGCAACTCTGGAAGTTTTTCCATCATATCCGGATGCCAATATTGTCCTTGATCACTTATCGGATCAAATTGTTCCATATAAAATTTAGGTGTAGGATCATCAACTCCAATATTCACTTTACCATCATCAATCGGAGAGTCATATTTGCGGTCACAACTTATCAACACAAAGCATAGTGACAATATATATAAAAATATCTTATTCATATTATTCCATTTTTTGCTAATTATTATATCCCGGATTTTGAGATAATCCTTCCAATTTTATTCTCTCATCATAAGGAATCGGTCTAACCAAATGGATATCTGATATGTTATTATATCTGACAACCAAAGGATTCAACTTTGCTCTTTCCAAAAGTTTTCCAGTTCGTTTTAAATCAAACCATCTATCATGTTCACCGAACATTTCACAGCCTCTTTCTTCTAAGAGACGATCTAATGTCAACTCTGCATTAGCTTTAATTTTCATAATTTCATAAGCTTCCTCAGATACTGCCGCTCTTTTTAAAAGGTCATTAACTTTACTAATAGCTTTATCCACTTCGTCCTTTTTCAAATATGCTTCGGCACAAAGTAAATAAGTGTCGGCAACACGAAAGACTATATCCTCTCTGGTTCCTTTTCCACCCCAATCTATTTTTGTTTCACGGAACTTACTACACATCGGCATACAATCTGTGCTCCAGTTCATTGCACCAAAAGCCGGATACCAATTATAGTTACCTGAAGCGTCTTTAAATGGATAAAAGTAAACAGCATCTTTACTATCACCTGAAGTATCATTCCAACGGGGCATATAAATACCTAACTTTCCATAATCAGCGTTTTTTATATCATTAATGTAAAATTCACGTTTAAAAGTAACATCGTAACGTGTATCTATCTCAGGATAGCGATACCACTCATGAACAACAGGATTTACCCAAATATCCCGTTGCATAGAAGAGTATTCTTTTTGATTTAGTGCAAACATTCCCGGATATAAAGCTGTAATATTAAAGCCGAATTGAGTATGTTGAGGATTACCCGAGCCATTAAAATTCTTGTCTGTTCCGTATTGTATTGCCCATATAATCTCAGCATTGTTTTGATTATCCTCGCTGAATACATCTGAAAATCTTGTAAGTAACTGATAATGATCAGAAGAAATTACCGACTCAAAATTATCTATAGCATTCTTTAAATCCTCCAGTTGAGCAAATTCCTTATATGCTCTTGTTAAATACATCTTTCCTAGAAAATGTCTTATAGCCGTATCATTTAAATCACCGGCTTTTGTTGCTACATCTGGCAACAGACCTTTTATTCCGTAAAGTTCATCTATGATAAATTTAAAAATTTTTTCTTCACTATCCCGACTTACTACTTTTATCATATTATCTACATCAGTATTTTCTTCCGTCAAAAGAGGAACCGGTCCGAAAGTCTCGACAAGATAATAATATGCCATAGCTCTAAGGAAGTGTCCTTGGGCAATTAATGTATTATATTCATCTCCGGCTACTTCTAGAGTACATCTATGAAGTAGGATATTGGATTCTTGAATAATTTTATAAAGTAAGTTCCAATAATCGCTAATGACAGGCGACAACCCCGATAGATCTTTACTATAACCATTAAATTGAGCAGACAAAGGACTTTCATCACAAGACATATACATATCCGTTCCCAAAAACTGCAATGTACTGGTATTAAATAACGTTCTACATTTCTCATACATATCTATCACCAGTTTCTCCTGACCTTTTTTTGTATCATAATAATCAGTAGTTACAGCTGAAGGATTATATATATCAAGAAAATCATTGCATCCTGAAAAGAGAAGTGTTCCTAAAATGAAAGCACCGACTCCTATACTGTTTCTTAAAAATTTCATAGTCTATAAAATTAAAATTTAACATTTAAGCCAAAAGAGAAAGTCATAGGATATAAAGAAAGTTGAGTTTCCAACGATTCTCCGATGATCTCAGGATCAGATCCTAAATAAGAACTGAATGTAAACGGGTTTTGAACTGCCACATAAGCTCTTAACCCTTTCATTCCTATCTTTCTTAGCCAGTTTTCTTTTAAAGAATATCCCAATGTTATATTCTGAATCTTCAAGAAAGTGCCGGATACTTGTGAAAGTACTTGTGTCCACAAACATTCAAGTCCGATACCCGGGTATTTATTATTCCTGTTTTCAGGAGTCCAATAAGGAACATCCAATTTATTCCAATCCTGATTATTGATGCCAGTAAAATAATAAGTAAACGGATCACTATATAATCCACCTACTCTGGCATACATGTATACAGATAAATCCCAGTTTTTATAAGTAAATGTATTAGTCATTCCCGCAGTCCAATCCGGTAACGGTGCTCCCAAAATCTTATAGTCTTTAGCATCGATCACTCCATTTTTATCCTGATCTACAATCTTAGGCCAACCTGGTGCTGCATTATACTTTGCCGCCTCATCCTTTTCTTCTTCCTGCCAGATTCCTGCTTGCTCCACATCATAATAAACATTGATAGGATGCCCGATAAAACGCCTGTTAGCCAAATCATCGGTTTTAGTACCATCAAGATCTACAATTTTATTCTTATTTAGAGAAAAAGTCAAATTTGTTCTCCATGTAAAATTCTTTGTAGATATGTTTACTGTATTTAAGGATAATTCCACTCCTCTATTTGATGTTGCACCGATATTCTGCAAAACGCTTCCATATCCATTGACATTAGCTACCTGTCTTTGGAAAATCAAATCTGAAGTCTTACGGAAATAGACATCAACAGATCCGCTTATACGGTCGTTCAAGAAACTAAAATCCAAACCATAGTTAAACTCTGAAGTCATCTCCCATTTCAGATTCCGGTTTCCTAAACTTCCTCCTAATCCAAACCCTTTTAAACCACTTCCACCTAACAAATAAGAGCTTAGATTCAATTTAGTCAATGTTACATCATATCCTACGCTATTATTACCGGTTTTACCCCAGCTTGCACGTACCTTTAAATTATTAAGCCAGTCCACGTCTTTAAGAAACTTTTCATTCTTAATTTGCCACCCAATAGCGGCAGAAGGCAATAATCCCCAACGATTTTCTTTCGCTAAACGTGAGGTTCCATCATATCTTGCCGTAACAGTAAACAAATATCTATCCAATAAAACATAATTTGCTCTCCCCATTAATGACAACATAGCCGATTCCCAATAATTACTATTCACTTCTGTTATTTGTTCCGCAGTTTGAATTGCATGCCAATCTGAATCATAAGGTAATCCCTCACCTTTCATGCCGGAGGTTTTATGTGTGTCTTTCTGAGCACTAAACAGACCTATCACATTTAATTTATGTATTCCAAAAGTCTGATCATAAGTTATAGTATTATCCCATACCCAGTTACAATTAATTCCTTCACTTCTGGTTGCCACCGGATCTTTAACTCCTTGCCCATACTGTGTTTCTGTTCCAGTCCAAGTGCCATTAACAGCTCCGTCATATTGGGTTGCAAACTGAGTTTTAAGAGCCAACTGTTTAATCGGTTTATATTCCAAAAATGCAGAAGCATTTGCAGACCAACCTTCACTTTCATTCTTTGTATTCTCATCCTGCAAAAACGGATTCACACGTCCACCTGGTCTGTGAGAGAAAGTAGGACTCCCATCCGGATTAAATCTACCCACAATAGGAGTAATCAAATAAGCACTATACAAGGCATCGCTACTACCGTGGTTAATCGTGTTATATGAAATATAAGCATTCATCCCCACTCTAAACTTATCGGTAAGACGTTGTTCTATGCCCATATTGGTTGTTAGACGGTCAAATTTCTCTGATCCGGCAATTCCACCATCTTTCATATATCCGATACCAAAAGTATAAGACGTATTTTTATTACCACCAGACACCGATAAATTATTATTCGTAGATAAACCTTCATGGGCAAACTCACGTAACCAATCATAATACTCTCCGTGTTTAATATGACGTCTCTCATCATCGGTCAGGAAAGATGGAGTAGATAATGAAGACTGACCGAATTTATTTGTCCATTGTGCAATACGGAAATCCACATATTCCATTCCATTACCCTTACTGCCTAACATGTCGGGCATACGAGTAGGAGTTTTTACTCCTACATATCCGTTATATTCCACAGTAAAACCTTCTTTTTTATTTGCTCCTTTAGTAGTTACAATCACAACTCCATTAGAACCCCTTGAACCATAAATGGCACATGACGAAGCATCTTTTAAAATATCAATAGATTCAATATCATCGGAATTAATATGTCGCATTCCCGATTGCGAAGGGATACCGTCTATCACATACAGCGGTTCATTAGAATAATTAAATGAGTTCGCACCACGTATTTGAATATTCATATCAGCTCCGGGCCTATTAGACACTTTGGTCACCAACACGCCACTGACACGACCGTTTAATGCTTCTGTTACATTTGAAGACATGGCTTTCGTTATCTCTTTACTGGAAAGAGACTCTATAGAACCTGTTAAATCTTTCTTTTGTACTTTACCATAACCTATGATAACGACATCATTCAATAACTGAGAATCTTCAATTAAAGTAACTCTTAAAGATTGCGAGGAAGTAATCTTCAATTTCTTACTCTGATAACCAATATAAGAAAAAGTCAAATTCTGCCCTTTAGTTACTTTTATTTCAAAATCACCATCAATACCGGTAATTGTTCCGGCTTTAGTTTCATCTACCAAAACATTAACACCGGGTAAAGGCAAATTATTTATATCGTACACATAACCTTTAACAAGGAATGTACTATTTTGGGCATTCACATGTATGTTACAACATATAAAAAGTAACATTAATAGTCCGAAGAACCTATTAATAAACAGTCTTGTGTTTATTTTCATAATATAATGTTTTTCATATCAATTTTTATTCCAACGCTTTCCACTTATAAACACCCACGAGTTTAGCTATATGTTTACCTGTTTTATCAGGAATTGCTTCAGGATCGTCAGGAGTATTCACAAAATCCCATGCACATACCAATCCCGGTTCATTTCCTTCTACTTCGGTAGTCATTAAGTCTTTTATTTCACCTTCGGTTTTAGAAGTACTCCACACTCTAAACTTTTTAATGTATCCACTCATACAACGAGAATTATCTTTAGGTTCTACAAACGCCCACATTCTCATGTCATCAGAACTATTCACCACCATATTATCGGAAATATCCGTGCTTGCTTTAAGAACACCATCTATGTAGAGCAATAGTTTTTTCGCTCCCGAATCAAAAACAGCAGCCACATGAAACCATTTTCCATAATCGGTAGGAGCCGAAGTATAAATAGTAGGAAGAGTTAGATCAGGATTGGAATTATCCGTACCGATGCTGAAACGAAACAAACTGTTTGAAGCCCCCCAAAAATGTAATGTCCATCCTTTATAAGGTATCGGACTAATAAAGGTAGAGATAAAAGAACCAAATGCTGTTTCAATAAATCCATCATCATATTTTGCCCATGTTTCAACAGTAAACTTAGGCCCCCCGCAATAATCGGAAGAAGAGCCGAAGTCAATATGTCCTTTATGATCGATTCCGTTAACAAAAAGCTCGGCAGGAGTTCCGGGAGGCAAAGAGATAATAACAGATTCATCGAATAATTTAACGGCTTTCTGAGCTGCCAACACATAGTTGTCCACTTCAAATTGCAACACAAATACCCCAGCACGTGCTTTAGATATACCGGAATTTAACTGCATTAAAGCATTCTCCAAATCATCATAACTTGATTGTGGGAATGTTCCATCTTCCGTACCTATAACAGCCTCTTTCAAACGGGTCTCAATATCCGTCTTTTGCGTATATAGCTGTTCATAGTTTAAAACCGGCGTACCGTTTTGCTTATCATCGTGACAGGAGCAAAAGCACACTGATAGAAATAAAATTAATAATAAAATGTTTTTCATAGAATCTCGTTTAAATATAATACACTTAAGATTTCAAAATTTTCGGTTTCACATCCTTTCAAAAAGGTCTCATACTATTTAATAGCCTAGTTTTACCATAATTATAGATTTTAAATTAATAAACAAAATATTTTAACCGGTTAAATAATTATTCAAAAAAAATATAAGAATACCGGAAACAACAGTTTACAAGATTGTTTAACCGGTTAAATAAATTAATAAAAAAATTATTCCAACCCATATAAGGTGTTTTTCAAAATAATACCTTGACACGATTTCACTGTCTGTTTAATATTGCCAATCAGAATATCCACCGCTTTTACTCCCATTTCTTCAATCGGCATACGGGCGATAGCCATTTCGGGAGCTAATATATCTAATGCAATAGTATTATGAAAACAAGCCATCTTAAATCTCCGATGATAATCAATGCCTCGATGAATAAAATAACGTATTGTCTCTAATGCCAAATAATGGGTGGAAAAATAGAAAGCATCAACGTCGGGTACTTCTTCAAATAATTCATCCAACTTCTTTTTAACATCCGATTCATAATCAGTTCTCGAAACTTGTTTACATAATCTGTCATCATACTCTATCCCCCCATCATTTAAGGCTTTCTTATAACCTTCAATACGTTGATTCATTACAAACAAATGAACATCGGTAGTCATCAAAACTACCTTCTTACTTCCTTTTTCAATCATATCATGTACCAAACGATAGCTACTGTCACCATTATCTACAATGATATAATTCGTTTCCAATTCCGGGAAATATCTATCAATCAATACAAAAGGAAAAGAATCATGGAGCAAAACATTAATACCAATCTGAGACTTCTTTGCCGGAGCAATAATCAAGCCGTCTACTTGTTTAGAACGGAGAGTCTGTATCAACTGAGTTTCTCTTGCACTATTTCCTTCCGAACTACAAACTGTCAACACATAATTGTGCTTCTCTGCTTCACGCTCGATAGCTTGCGCCATTTGTGCATAAAATGTATCACCAATAGAAGGAATAATCAATCCGATTGTATTCGTAGTTCCTAAAGATAAACTGCGCGCTAAAAGATTTGGTCTGTAGTTTACATCTTGAGCATACTTCTTAACCTGCTTTATGGTAGATTCGCTAAATCCCTTAGCTTCTCCCTTGCCAGAAAGAATCCAAGAAACCGTAGTCTTAGATAAATTTAATGCTAATGCAATATCTTTAATTGAAACTCCCATAGTATTTAACCGGTTAAATCACTGCAAATATATTAATAAATCTTATTACTTCAAACGAAATACCTAAAAAAATACATTTTTAACATTATTCATCAATATGCCAACCTCATAAGAAAAACCTAAAACCTGTACATATAGATTGCTGATCAGATAGGTAATAACAATAGTTTGATTGATTAAGTCCATACATTTTAATTTTGCTAAAGTTGCTCTCATGCTCTCATAAATTTGCTGTATACACCTATGACAAGCACTTTGAAGTATGAGAGCAAGCTTTTTTCTGCTCTCAT
>ERZ826016.204-NODE-204-length-76837-cov-9.486234_pt1 | contig 76837 bp, 83 predicted proteins | sample MGYA00519872_ERZ826016 | MGnify/ENA primary metagenome ERZ826016 (study PRJEB31778, sample SAMEA3449218) | human gut metagenome | biome: human gut; feature: human-associated habitat; material: faeces | place: United Kingdom | collected 2010/2012 ... | reverse complement strand
AAAAATGAGAAGGGGGCACTGCTTAGTCGACATGCGACTTTTGCAACACCCCCTTTTTTCATGGATGCGGGTAATCTTCGTTGGGAATGAATGTTGTTGCTAGTAAGGCAATGATGAGGAGGCTTGCTGCAACGAGATAAGGGGTGCCCGCTAATAGGAAATTCGTCGTATTCGCAGATGTTACGATAAGCAAGGGCGTGCCGATGAGAGGGGAAATAGCGCTCATAAAGCTATTAAGGGAACTCACAGCTCCCATGTTGATGCCTTGATGAGAAGCGGTGCTTCTTCTACTTATGAGACCTTGAATGGCGGGGGCGACTAAACCCATAATTGCACAACTACAAATGAAAGGGAGGGTTAGCCATCCCACAGGGGCTAAGCCAATCGCAGTGAGTGATATAAGACCAACCCATAGTCCAATTAAGATAAGTTGCTTCGCATTAAAACGGTTACTGAGCTTGGGTAATAGAACACCTTGAGTAAGACTAATTGATAGGCCGAGTGCGAAGATAGATAAACCAATGCCTAACGGGGTCCAAGTGTAGCGATATTCGGTATAGAGTGCCCAAGTACACTGCATCAAACTTTGAGCTAAGGTAAACAACGTGATAATTAAAAGATAGGGTCGCAATCCGTCAATTTTGCCCAGTGATGCAATCGCGGATAGTGGATTAAGACGTCGAATTGTGAGTGGCGTTTGATCGTGATGAACGAGGCTTTCTGGCAGGATAAATAGGCCATAAAGAAAGTTGAGTGCGCAAATGCAACTCGCAACTAGAAAAGGAATTGTGGGATCGTTATGGCCTAAAATACCGCCAATCGCTGGCCCTAAAACAAAAGCAATGCCAAAAATGGCGCCGATCTTACCAAAAGAATTTATGCGTTGAGTCTCTGGTGTGACATCTGCAATATAAGCTTGCGCGACAACGATATTGGAGCTCATCATGCCTCCTACAATCCGTGAGCCTAAGATCATGGCTAATGATTGTGAAAAAGCAGGAACGAGCATCATTAAAGAAAGTCCAAAAATACCCGTCAGTAGTACAGGGCGTCGCCCGATACGATCAGAGATTGCACCGAGCAGAGGTGCAAAGAAAAATTGCATGAGTCCGTAGCTAACCATGATCAGTCCATACCAGCCTGTTTGTAGGTCACGAGTCTCTGCGAGCGTACCAATTAACCTTGGAAGGACGGGCACAATCAAGCCAATGCCAAGCGCGTCTAAAAAGACGCAAGCAAGCACAAACCTGATAGCTGGCTTTCTGATCATGAGAGATGCGGTAAAAGAAAGGTCATTAAAGGAAGAGTAACCAATATTACCGCGGGTTGCTTTAAGGTTGGCTGAAGTCTTCTTGCCAAGGATGAAGGTTGATATCCCAGTAAGAAGAAGGGGATAGCCCTGTTGATTTAAATCAATGATAGCAAAGGTGAGTGATTCATAAAGGGTGTCTAGATGTGGGGTTTGCAACCTGATTAGGTATGGTTTTTGGTAATGTAAACAAATGTCGTACTTTGTACAAAAAGTACGCCCAATCATAAGCCTGGAGTTCTTAGATGAAAAGAGTCTTTAATTTTGCGATGCCGTTCTTACAGGCTTCGCTAGTGAAGCAGATTTTGGTGGCTTTGATTCTCGGTATTGCAGTGGCCTATGTGGCTCCTGCGATGGCCGTGAAACTTGGTTTCTTAGGTACAGTCTTTGTGACGGCTTTAAAGGCTGTAGCCCCTGTTTTGGTTTTTGTGTTAGTGATGAGTTCTATTGCTAACCAAAATCTCTCGGGCGAAAGTCTGCATATTAAGCCCATTTTGTTTCTGTATCTAATCAGTACCTTCTCAGCTGCTATTGTGGCTGTAGCTGCTAGTTTCATTTTTCCGACGAAGTTGATTTTGCACGCAACGGACGCAGTAGCAACAACGCCCGGTGGTATTACTGAGGTGTTAGGCAACGTTATTCTTAATGTGGTTGATAATCCAGTGCATGCAATTGCTTCAGGTAACTACATTGGGATTTTGGCTTGGGCTATTGCTATGGGGGTGGTTTTACGTCATGGCACGGCAGCTACGCGCGAAGTTTTGAATGATGCTGCTAAGGGCGTTGAATTCGTTGTGCGCTTGGTTATTCGTTTCGCTCCCGTCGGTATTTTCGGTTTGGTTTCCAATACTTTTGCAACAACGGGGGTTGAGGTCTTCGCAGGCTATGCTCAATTGCTAGCTGTTTTGCTTGGTTCGATGTTCTTCGTGGCGTTGGTGATCAATCCGTTTTTGGTTTGGTTTTGCACACATCAAAATCCATTCCCGGATACGCTATTGACCCTTCGAGAATCGGGTGTAAGCGCATTCTTTACGCGTTCGTCCGCTGCTAATATTCCTGTCAATTTGGAAATCTGCCGTCGACTCGGTTTGCCTGAGTCGACCTACTCGATTTCGATTCCAGTTGGTGCCAATATCAACATGGCTGGCGCAGCAATTACGATTACCGTTCTTACTTTGTCTGCTGCCTATTCTTTGGATGTGCCTGTTGATATGGGAACCGCGGTCTTCTTGTCGTTCGTGGCTTCGATTTGCGCTTGTGGTGCTTCTGGTGTGCCAGGCGGATCCTTGATGTTGATTCCGTTGGCATGTGGTCTTTTTGGCATTGATCAAAATACCGCTATGCAGGTTGTGGCAGTTGGTTTCATTATTGGTGTGCTCCAGGACTCCTGTGAAACTGGCCTGAACTCCTCTAGTGATGCGCTCTTTACAATCGCAGCTTGCCGTAGAGCTGAACGCCTAGCTAAGGGCGAATAATTATCGGTTCGAGGCAATTCTCGGAATTGTCTACTGCTTTAAAATGCCAGACTTCGGTCTGGCATTTTTTTTATGAGCGCAATGCAACGGTATACGACTGCTAAAGAAGTCTTGAACCAAGTATTTGGTTATGACACATTTCGTGGATTTCAGGAACAGGTTGTGAAATCTGTGACCCAAGGAAGAGATGCGCTTGTACTTATGCCAACGGGAGGTGGGAAAAGTTTGTGTTACCAAATCCCTGCTTTGCTTTTGGATGGTGTGGCGATTGTGGTGTCGCCTCTCATTGCGCTCATGCAAGACCAAGTGGATGCGTTAGAAGAAGTCGGGGTAAGAGCGGCGTATCTAAATTCGACGCAAACCATGGCAGAAGCCGACTCAGTGCGTCAACGACTATTGGCAGGTGACCTAGATTTACTTTATGTAGCACCAGAACGATTGATGCTGTCCAGTATGTTGAATTTTTTAGGACGTATCAAGATTTCATTATTCGCAATTGATGAAGCTCACTGTGTAAGTGTTTGGGGGCACGACTTTAGGCCTGAGTATGGTGAATTGACCGTCTTAAAATCGATGTTTCCAACGATACCAAGAATCGCTCTTACCGCGACAGCTGATGAGAAAACGCGTTCTGAGATTGTGTTGAGGTTACTGAACGACCCTCAGCTTTTTATTGCAAGTTTTGATCGTCCTAATATTTTTTATCGCATTGTAGATAAACGTCATGTAAGAGAACAATTATTAGAGTTCATTCGGTATGAACATTCAGGGGATAGTGGCATTGTTTACTGTCTTGCCCGAAGAACTACGGAAGAATTGGCAGAGTATCTGAAGCAATGTGGTATAGAGGCTTTGCCGTATCATGCAGGTCTAAGTCCTGAGGAACGTGCACGTAACCAATCCCGTTTTCTAAGGGAGGATGGTGTGGTTATTGTGGCTACCATTGCTTTTGGAATGGGGATCGATAAACCGAATGTCCGTTTTGTTGCTCATGTTGATATGCCTAAATCGATAGAGAGCTATTTTCAGGAAACAGGGCGTGCTGGCCGTGATGGTGAACCAGCAGATGCTTGGATGGCTTACGGGTTAAATGATGTTGTCAATCAACGCTTTTTAATTGATGCAAGTGAAGCTGAAGATGTGCATAAGCAGCTTTGCACGCAAAAGCTAGATGCTATGTTAGGCCTTGCGGAAGCACCTGATTGTAGACGACAAAGGTTGTTAGCGTATTTTGGTGAGGCTTCGCAACCATGTGGACACTGTGATAATTGTTTGAATCCACCAGCGCTATTAGATATGACGGTACCTGCGCAAAAGTTTGTGTCCTGTATTTATCGAATCCAACAAGCGAGCCTCATAAGTTTTGGTGCTCAACATGTCATCGATGTTTTGAAGGGGAATATGACGGATCGTGTTGCCCAATATAGTCATGACAAAATTTCAACTTGGGGCATTGGTGCGGACTTATCAGCCAGTGAGTGGAGAGTTTTGTTGCGCCAGTTGATTGCGCGTCATATGGTATGGGTAGATGTGCAACATCGAGGAGCGTTACGTTTAGGTGAGAAGGCTAAAGCATTATTGCGAGGCGAACTAACAATTCAGGTTAGAAAACGAGTTACAGAGAGGAGGAAGAAGCAGAAAGAGCGTTCAAGTCTTGATGGTGTTCTTGAGGCTTTTTCTAGGCGTGATCGAGCTTTGTTTGAAGATTTAAGGCATTGGCGCAGCGAAAAAGCTAAGGAAACAGGGAAGGCGCCATATATGATTTTTAAAGATGCGACTTTGGTTGAAATCGTAGAAAACAAACCAATGACAGTAACGCAACTTCAAGAAATTTCAGGTATTGGTGAAAAGAAGATTCAAAACTACGGTGATGAGGTTTTGGAAATTGTTGAAAACCATACATAAACAAACCGCGGATTATGAGTGGTCCGCGGTTTGTTAGTGTGAAGTTATTTCGTCATCAAGGTCGTTTTCACGCCTTTCTGCGTGGCATCATTTTGAGCTTTTTTTGCTTCGTCACGAGAAGCGAAAGGACCGATACGGACACGCCAAAGCTTGTTAGCTTCAGAGATGTGTACGTTACTAATTGCCGCCCAAGCTAATTCTGAAGCACGAGCATCGGCTGCATCACGAGTCTGATAAGCACCTACTTGAAGCCAAAAATGCCCATTGTCAGTAGTAGCCGTGATTTTTTGCCCCGATGGTGTTTCGGAAGAAGTTGTTACAGTTTTGATGTCGACGTCCGTAGCAACTACGGTGTCTTGCTGTTCATTTAGGCGACTGTTTGGGTCGATAGATCCGTCTAATTTTTGAGAAGGATCTACGTCTGCCGTCACCTTTTGAACTTTTTCGACGAAAGGAATGGGGCTGTTAGTAATGAAAACAGCAGTGCCTGCAGCGATACCTAGCCCCGTCACTACGCCAATTAAAAAGCCAGCAAAACCAGATGCAAAAGAAGAACGAGCCACGATTAACAATCCTTATGGTTATGCTTCTTCACGACGAGCCATGTATTCTGGAGCGCTAATACCCAAAAGCGCTAGACCATTACCTAATACTTGGCGGGTAGCAAAAAGAAGCGCGAGGCGAGCATTACGTTCAATATCCTGATCGATGACAACACGTTCGGCGTTATAGAACGTATGGAACGCAGCAGCCAGCTCTTTTAGGTAGTAGCAAAGCATATGAGGAGCATGTTCTTTGGCTGCCATCGTCAGGAGCGTCGGATATTCTGTGATCTTGGCCATCAATGCAGACGCTTGTTCGCTCGTTAAACTCGAGAGATCAGCTTTGAGGAATTCCTCAGCTGTTGGAACACGGAATCCCTTGTCTTTGGCATTGGCAAAAACGGAGCAGATGCGAGCGTGAGCGTATTGCAGATAGTAAACGGGATTTTCGTCGCTCTTTTGTTGGGCGAGATTGATGTCGAAAACAAACTCAGCATCAGCTTTGCGAGCGACTAAGAAGAATCGAGCGGCATCCTGACCAGCCATGTCAACCAAGTCACGAAGTGTGACGTAGTTCCCGGAACGCTTGCTCATCTTGACGGGTTGGCCATCTTTGACAACGGACAACATCTTGTGGAGGATGTATTCAGGGAATTCCTTTGGGATGTTCAGTTTGAGAACAGAGGCGCAACACTGAAGACCGCAACGAACACGAGCGATCGTACCGTGATGGTCCGAGCCTTGAATATTGACAGCTTTTGTAAAGCCACGTTCAAACTTAGCCAAGTGGTAAGCCACATCAGGTACGAAATATGTGAATGTACCATCAGCCTTGCGCATCACTCGATCTTTGTCATCGTGAATGCCAAGGTCTTCGCAGGCAGAAGTGTTGAGCCACAGAGCGCCTTCATTTTCGAAAGTGCGGCCAGAGTCAATCATAGCCTGTACGGCATTTTGTACTCGGCCAGATGCATACAGCGAGGATTCTAAATAGAAGTTGTCGAAGTGAACACCCAGGGCAGCAAGGTCATCGTCTTGCTCGTTGCGAAGATAGGCCACACCGTATCGGCGGATGCAGTCGGTATCTGTAATGTCCCCTTTTGAGTCGATAACGGTGCCATCATGAGCGTGGACGGGTTTTTTATCTAAATAGTCACGAGCAATAGCAATGACGTATTCACCATGATAGGCGTTTTCAGGCATTTCGATAGCTTCGCCTTGCAATTGTTTAGCGCGCAGACGAATCGACTCGGCCAGATTGCCAATTTGAACCCCAGCGTCGTTGTAATAGAATTCGCGAGTAACTTTCCAGCCTTGTGTAGTGAGCAAATTGGCTAGTACATCGCCGAGAGCACCTTGGCGAGCGTGACCTAAATGAAGGGGGCCTGTGGGGTTGGCCGAGACAAACTCAAGTAGAACAGACTGATTCTTGTGAGAATCATTGAAACCGAAGCGAGAGCCAGCAGAGATAACTTGACGAATAATTTCTTGTCGAGCACTATCCTGTACTCGGAAATTAATAAAACCAGGGCCAGCAATCTCGATAGACTTGATCAATTTGTTGCTTTCGGGATTGTCTTTTAAGGCATGAACGATGGAGGTTGCGATTTCGCGTGGGTTCTTTTTGAGAGCCCGAGCCAATTGCATTGCAACGGTACAAGCAATATCGCCATGTTCAGGATCTTTAGGTTTTTCGAGAACTACCTTTACGTCTGTAACGTCTAGGGTAGCGAGAGCGTCGGTAATGAGAGAGGTAAGAGCCTCTTTTTGCTGAGCAAGCATAGTTTCGTCTTTAGTTAAAAGGAATTTATTCGCTTCAGTGTACCCGTAGACCTCGTAAATGTGTAAGAAGTAGACGGGGTAAAAATATTTCGGCCTGCCGTCCGTTCAGACAACAGGCCGACGATGCGATTCAAGAGACATTCAATGAATTAATGAGTGCGCTTGTCGTGAGTAATGTAAGCGTACGCAGAATGGTTGTGAATCGATTCAAAGTTTTCAGCTTCTACACAGTAAGCCACAACACGTTCTTCTTGATTGAGTGCGGCGGCCATGTCGCGAATTAGGTCTTCGACAAACTTAGGATGGTCGTAAGCGTATTCCGTGACATACTTTTCATCAGAACGTTTTAAGCGAGCCCAAAGCTGACAAGAGGCGGCCTTTTCGCTATAGGCAATTTGTTCCTCAAGGCTCATTGGTGCTTTAAGCTCTACGCTGGCAGTCAAACGAGAGCGTTGGTTATGTGCACCGTAACGCGAAATTTCTTTAGAGCACGGACACAGACTAGTTACAGGCGTTGCTGTTTCCTGACGAACGGTGATGACGCCATTCTTGGAATCTGCAATCCAAGCAGCTTCATAATTCATCAGACTAGTGAGTTTACTGACGGGGGCGCTTTTGCGAATAAAGAAAGGAAAGCGCATTTCGATTGTTCCGTCGACTGCATCGAGGCGCTGTAACATGTCACCCATTAAAAGACGAACGGTATCGGCGTTTAATGGTTCAGCGTGCTCTTCGATGAGTGCGACGAAACGAGACATATGAGTGCCTTTCTTGTCAGCGGGAAGAGACACGGTCATTGAGACGGTTGCCACAGTGGAGAGTGTGCCTTGTGCGGTTTCGACGGTGATGGGAACCGTAATGCCTCGAACACCAACGCGATCGATGGCAATGTTGCGACCGTCACGAGCGGATTGAATGTCCGGCAGTGTGTTTTTCTTATCTGTATCCATAGAAGTAAAGGCTCCCTTGGCGTACTAGAGAACCTGTCTAATTAAGCTGTTCTTAAAGGGTATGATGCTTGGGAGCGAGCTTCACGATGCATAGACCTCGTAAAAGTGAGGGAGTGCTCGTCGCCAAACTATTATAAGTTGGTCTGATATCTTACAAAAACCTGAGAGGGTTATGTGGTCGGAAGTGCCAAAGTGTTTGAAAAACTTGCACGATTGTTTACAAACTCTAGGGTTGTCATGGGAAGGTTTGCCCCCATCTACAAAGAAATGAAGAGTCAGCCCTTAAATTCTCAGTCATAAGACTTTTATACTTACAAGATAATTGCAAAGAGAGTTTGAGAAGATCTCATTGTGAGAATATCGTTACGGAGAGAAATATGCATCGGTTTGTTTTTCAGTATTCAGGGAATCCGTTAGTCCGCATTTTTATAGGACTAGCCTCGCTAGCCTTGTTTGCTGGGTTGGCTTTTCTGATGCTTCCAGTTGTGCTAGCGATTATTGCTGCGGCAATAGTGCTGGGTTTGGTTGCTTGGTGTTGGGCATGGTATCAAGCTAAAAAAATGGGAACTGAAGCCCCGTGGACTGAACAGTTCCAAGAGACGTTACGCCAACGTTCGTATTCAGATCAGCAAGGCGAATACACGTCAAGAACGTCTCGAGAAACTGAACAGACAATAGTCAGGATTGAAACGTCCGATAAAAAGAAATGGAAAATGGATGATGTCGAGGATATCGAGGCTAATCGTTGATAGTTATAGCAATGGGGAGATGAGGTAAGAAGCCCCTTCTTTAAGCCTTTCGATCAACGGTCGATGGTACCAAAGATCAGGATCAACAGGACTGCACTTTTCTGCATAAGAAAGGTGCAGTTTGTTTATGTTGTCAATGAATTCCCGATCAAAAATTAGAAGCATCATTTCAAAATTCAGATGAAGGCTACGGTTATCAAAATTGACCGTGCCAAAAAGAGCATATTCATCATCGACAGCGATTGATTTTGTGTGTAATAGACCACCGTGATAGAGCAAAATGCGAATGCCAGCAGAAAGTAAATCATCGAAATAACGACGGGCGGCCCATGTGACAGCGGAGCTATCGGCAACAGCTGGCACAATGAGGGTGATTTTTACGCCTCGGTAAGCAGCGTTTAGTAGGGCGGTTGCAAGGACTTCATTGGGAACGAAGTATGGAGTAGTGATGGTGATACTGAAGCGAGCAGCGTTGATTGACTCAAGGAGTAGATGTAGATTGGGTTCTTTAGAGCCGTAGGGGCCTGAAGGGACAGCGACGATGGTTGCCTCTCCGGGTTGTTCTATCAGATTTTGCTTAAGCTGTTGTAAATCAGAAGGATCGCCATCTGGTTGGATGGCCCAGTCAACTAAAAAGGTAGTTTCAAGACTGCGAACAGCAGGACCTGTTAAGCGAACCATAGCATCAACCCAAGGACCGACGGTGTTGGCCACGTCGTAGGTATGTGGATCGATCATGTTGAGACTGCCCGTGTATCCAATTCGATGATCAATGACAACAGTTTTGCGATGTAATCGCAGGTCGCCTCGTTGTAATCCGAAAAAGCGCAGAAAACGCATGGGCATAGCAGTTGAAATAGCAATGCCTTCAGATTGCAAGAGATTGTAGGTGGCACTTTTTAGGAAATTACGTGCCCCGAAATCATCAACTAGGATGCGAATTCGAATACCTCGCTTTTTTGCCCTAAGAAGGGCGGCGGCAACATGGTCTGCATAACCACCTTCAGCCCAAATATAGAACTCTAAGTCAATAGATTCTTTGGCATGCTCAATGTCGTGAACGATTGAGGCAAAAGTCGCGTCGGCGGAAGAAAGAAGCTCTACTTTATTTCCAGAGGTTGCTGGAAGATTAGCCATGCGCGTTGCTAAATGAATTAATGTGCGATGTCTAGCTAAATTGGATGGTAATGGCCCAGTAGGGGTTAGTTTGTGTTTGGCTAACTGCTTCCATTGCTGAAGAACCAGTCGAAAGCGTTTAGCACGAATTTGTCCAATGGGCCTTTCTCCGAATAGAAGATAAAGGATAAAGCCGAAGTAAGGGAGCAAGGTTGTAAGTAGAATCCAGGCGAAGGAAGAGCCAGGTGGATGTCGAGTAAGAATGACACGCAGAATGACGCAAGCAATGATGCCAATTTGAACAATGGCAGCAGTTGCGCCAAAGACTGGCAGAGGATCTAGAACCGTCATCGGAAGAATCTCTTTGGTTGTATATGGGAATTTCAGACAGTGTAGCGATTCTTTTTTGCTAAATGGGTTCTTAAGATAGGCTATCAAGGTGAAAAACTAAGTATTTATGCTGAATTTTAAGTTTTTTTAAATAAGAGTCTTGACATATCGAAGTGGAGGCCTCATAATTCAAATCCTCGCTACGGAGGGGTGCCCGAGTGGCTAAAGGGGGCAGACTGTAAATCTGTTGGCTTACGCCTACGATGGTTCGAATCCATCCCTCTCCACCAGCGAAACTTTCGCAAAGCGAATTTCTAATGCAGCGCGGAAGGACACAAGACCTAAACAAACTGTTTAAGGTTCCCTTCACCCGCTCCATGAAGCGTGCCCATGTGGCTCAGTGGTAGAGCACTCCCTTGGTAAGGGAGAGGTCATGCGTTCGATCCGCATCATGGGCACCACTAATTTTTCCTAATTCTTCTAATTTATTCCAGTTCCTTCCCGGGATCTGGAAACTTGTTCAGGAGCCAAAGATGGCCAAGGGTAAGTTTGAACGTACCAAGCCCCACGTTAATGTGGGCACGATCGGTCACGTGGACCATGGTAAGACCACGTTGACGGCTGCTATTACCACGATTCTTTCCAAGACGTTTGGTGGTGAAGCTAAGGCTTACGACCAGATTGACGCTGCTCCGGAAGAAAAGGCTCGCGGCATCACCATTAACACGTCTCACGTTGAATACGAAACGGGAACGCGTCACTATGCTCACGTTGACTGCCCGGGTCACGCTGACTATGTGAAGAACATGATTACCGGTGCTGCCCAGATGGACGGCGCTATTCTCGTTTGCTCCGCTGCTGACGGTCCGATGCCTCAGACGCGTGAACACATCCTTCTCGCTCGTCAGGTTGGCGTTCCCTACATCATCGTCTTCTTGAACAAGTGCGACATGGTTGACGACGAAGAACTTCTCGAACTCGTTGAAATGGAAGTTCGCGAACTTCTCTCCAACTATGACTTCCCGGGTGACACGATCCCGATCGTTAAGGGTTCCGCTAAGCTCGCTCTCGAAGGCGACCAGAGCCCGATCGGCGAACCGGCTATTCTCGAACTCGCCAAGCAGCTCGACACGTACATTCCGACGCCGGAACGTGCTGTTGACCAGCCGTTCCTTATGCCGATCGAAGACGTGTTCTCCATCTCTGGCCGTGGTACGGTTGTGACGGGTCGTGTTGAACGCGGTGTTATCCACGTTGGCGACGAAATCGAAATCGTTGGTATCAAGGCTACGGCCAAGACGACCTGCACGGGCGTTGAAATGTTCCGTAAGCTTCTTGACCAGGGTGAAGCTGGCGACAACGTTGGTATTCTTCTCCGTGGTACGAAGCGTGAAGACGTTGAACGTGGTCAGGTTCTCGCTAAGCCGGGCACGATCACCCCGCACACCCACTTCAAGGGCGAAGTTTACGTTCTTACGAAGGAAGAAGGTGGCCGTCATACCCCGTTCTTCAAGGGCTATCGTCCGCAGTTCTACTTCCGTACGACGGACGTGACCGGTACGATCGAATTGCCGGAAGGCGTTGAAATGGTTATGCCTGGTGACAACATCGCCATGACCGTTAAGTTGATCTGCCCGATCGCTATGGAACAGGGTCTCCGCTTCGCTATCCGTGAAGGTGGTCACACCGTCGGTGCTGGCGTCGTTGCCTCTGTTATCGAATAATTCTGAATTGGATTTTCGGTCAGATAAATTGACCGTCCAATAGGGGTATAGCTCAATCGGCAGAGCGACGGTCTCCAAAACCGTAGGTTGAGGGTTCGATTCCTTCTGCCCCTGCCAGAAAAAGAAGCCAAGCCGCGATCTTTGATCGCGGCTTGGCTTTTATGTCATGGGCTCGCATAAAGTTAGAGTTTTTCTGCCTCAAGGATGCGAGTTGCCGTTAAAATAGCAAACTTCTTTTGCTTTTTATTTTGACCGATAAGAGCTGCTTTCTTCTTATCGTGGGTCAGGAAACAATATGAACAATCAAAATGTAGAACCAAGCACGAGCAAGGCGGATACGGTGTTACTTACACTGGCAATCCTTTTTGCCGTCGCTGGTGTGATTGCCTTTTCTTTGCTGACGGATCAGACGCTAGCTGTGCGTTTGGCCGCTTTGGCTGGTGGTCTTGTTGCTGGTGTGGTTTTGGCTTGGTTTAGCCCATCTGGTAAGCGCCTTCTTAACTATGGTCGTCAGTCTTGGGAAGAGTTGCGTCGTGTCGTATGGCCGACTCGTAAAGAAACGATGAATACAACAGGTCTTGTGATGGCTTTCGTTGTGGTAATTGCAGGTTTCCTCTTCATTTGCGACAAGCTGATTGAGTGGGGCCTTTATGACGTGTTGTTGCGTCTTTCTCTTTAATTAGTGAGGTTGGATCATGAGCGATAACAGCAAGAGGTGGTACACGATTCACGTTTATTCTTCTATGGAAAAAAGCGTGAAGAAGGCTCTTGAGGAACGCATTGCTCGTAGCGAGCTTCGTGAAAGCTTTGGCGAAGTGCTTCTTCCAGTGGAGCGCGTGCAGGAAGTTCGTAATGGCCGTAGCCATGTCACTGAACGTCGCATGTATCCAGGCTATGTGTTCATTGAAATGGAAATGAACGATGCAACCTGGCATTTAGTGAATTCCACCCCGCGAGTCATTGAATTTTTAGGCAATAATCATCCAGTTGTTTTGTCTGATGCAGAAGTTGCATCCATTATGGCTCAGATGGAACGTGGCTCTGAAAAGCCTCGTCCGAAGATTGAGTTCGAAATTGGCGAAGAAATTCGAGTTAAGACTGGACCCTTTAAAGATTTCAATGGTCGTATTGAGGCTGTTGACTATGACAAGAGCCGCTTGCAGGTTTTTGTCTCGATTTTCAGCCGAGAAACATTGGTTGACCTCGATTTTAACGAGGTAGAGAAGCTTTAAAAAAAATTGGTGATGCGCTTGCTCGATACAAAAAATGGTGGTATAGTGCACGCCTTTCTCACCTAAACATGGGGAGCTCGACTAGTTGAGCGATTGAACCCATAAGGAAATTTAACGATGGCTAAGAAGATCATCGGCTTTATCAAGCTGCAAGTTCCGGCTGGTAAGGCCAACCCCTCGCCTCCTATCGGTCCGGCTCTCGGTCAGCGCGGTCTGAACATTATGGAGTTCTGCAAGGCTTTTAACGCTAAGACGCAGGGCATGGAAGCTGGCCTTCCGATCCCGGTTGTGATTACTGCCTATGCCGACAAGAGCTTCACGTTTGTGATGAAGACTCCTCCGGCCGCTATCTTGATCAAGAAGGCTGCCAAGATTCAGAAGGGCTCTGCTCGTCCGAATACGGATAAGGTTGCTAAGATCACGCGTGCTCAGGCTGAAGAAATCGCCAAGATGAAGGAACCTGATCTTACGGCTGCTGACGTTGACGCTGCTGTTCGCACGATTGCTGGTTCTGCTCGTTCCATGGGCGTTATTGTGGAGGGTCTGTAATGGCTAAGCTTAATAAGCGCATGAAGGCTCTCAACGCTAAGGTTGAAGCACAGAAGGTCTACACGGCTGTTGAAGCTCTTGACCTGATCAAGGAAACTGCTGTAGCTAAGTTCGACGAATCTGTTGACGTTGCTATTCAGCTTGGTATTGATCCCCGTAAGTCTGACCAGGCTGTTCGTGGCGCTGTTGTGATGCCAGAAGGCACGGGTAAGACAGTCCGTGTTGCTGTCTTCACGCAGGGTGCAAAGGCTGAAGAAGCTCTCGCCGCTGGTGCTGACGTCGTTGGTTTTGACGATCTCGCTGCCAAGGTTAAGGCTGGCGAACTCGACTTTGACGTTGTGATTGCTTCTCCGGATGCGATGCGCGTTGTCGGTCAGCTCGGTCAGATCCTCGGCCCGCGTGGTTTGATGCCGAATCCGAAGGTTGGTACGGTTACGCCGAACGTTGCTCAGGCCGTTAAGAATGCCAAGGCTGGTCAGGTTCAGTTCCGTGCTGACAAGGCTGGTATCATTCATGCTCCGATCGGTCGTGCTTCCTTCACGACGGAACGCTTGCAGAAGAACCTTGTTGCCTTGATCGACCAGTTGAACAAGCTTAAGCCTGCTTCTTCTAAGGGTCAGTATCTCCGCAAGGTTGCTGTCTCTTCCACGATGGGCATCGGTGTTCGCGTTGATATCGGTTCCATCAACGCTTAATGAACCATATTTTTTGAGGTCGACCCCTCATTTCATTAAGGAAACTTGATGAAGACGTTGATTAACGTCAACGAGGTCGGAAAAGAGAAATCTTTTCACTGAGGCCGTGAGGTCTCGAGGGCTTTGGGTGACGGCATTGATTAACAATGTCGTCGCTGTCAAAGACCGCTGGAGAAATGAGGACCAAACGAGATTTGAAAGCAAAGTAATCTCGGCAGTCTGATTTTTTTAATGGACTTGTGAATTTCGTTGTTGACGCTTTCACAATGACAGAAGTAACCGCCAAGTCGTCCAGCGCAGACGGTAAACCGAAGAGAGATATTGCGTTGTGTTTTCTCATCACAAATTAGATATTTGTGAGTAAAAAATCAGCCAAAACTCTCAGAAGTATGCCGGTTATTTAGAAACCGGCGTTCTCGAAAGGGAACGCCTCTGAGTGGAGCCAGACCATGGGTCTTAATCGTCAAGATAAGGCTGCTGTCATTGAAGAAGTCGCTGGCATTGTTGCCAATTCTTCTTCGATCGTCATCGCCGAATACCGTGGGCTGAGCGTTGAGGCCGTCACGAAGCTTCGTGCTGAAGCACGTAAGAACAACGTGACGTTGCGTGTTGTCAAGAACACGTTGGTTCGCCGCGCCGTTGAAGGTACGGAATTTGCTGGGCTTGCTGATCAGTTTGTTGGTCCGCTCGTCTATGCTTTCTCCGCTGATCCGGTTGCTGCTGCCAAGGTTCTCGTCAATTTCGCCAAGGAAAACGACAAGCTCGTTATCAAGGGTGGCGCGATGGCCAACTCCGTCATGGATGTTGAAGCTGTCAAGCAGCTCGCTACGATGCCGAGCCGTGAAGAACTCCTTGCCAAGTTGATGGCTACGATGAACGAACCGATTGCCAAGTTTGTTCGTACCATCAACGAAGTCCCGGCTCGCTTTGTGCGTACCGTGGCTGCCGTGCGCGATGCCAAGGAACAGGCTGCTGCCTAATTTAAATTTAAACTAAACACTACGTAATACGGAGCTATAAAATGGCCCTTACCAATGAAGAAATCCTCGAAGCGATCGCTTCCAAGACCGTTCTCGAAATCTCCGAACTCATCAAGATGATGGAAGAAAAGTTCGGTGTGTCCGCTGCCGCTGCTGCTGTTGTTGCTGCTGGTCCTGCTGCTGAAGCTGGTGCCAAGGCTGAAGAAAAGTCCGAATTCGACGTCGTTCTCGAATCCGCTGGTTCCAACAAGATCGCTGTGATTAAGGTTGTTCGTGAAATGACCGGTCTCGGCCTCAAGGAAGCCAAGGATCTCGTCGAAGGCGCTCCGAAGGCTGTTAAGGAAGGTCTCCCGAAGGCTGACGCTGAAGCCGCTGCCAAGAAGCTCGAAGAAGCTGGCGCCAAGGTCGCTCTCAAGTAATTTTTACTTGATTTGACACAACAAAGCGAGCAAAATATACTTGCTCGCTTTGTTACTTCAAGGTCTCCCTTTTGTAGGGGGACTTTGAACTTTGTTCTTAGCTTTGAGAATACAGTTCAAAGTCTTTCTTCTTGATGAACCGTTTAACTTAAATTTCTCCCAATTCCGCCGCGCGGGTTCAGCCGACAAGCTGTGATTCCCGAGCGGCTTTTGGCGTCTATAAAGTTTGCGTTCATCACCTTTTGGTTCATCCTCAATGTCGAACGGAGTGTCCATGTCGTACTCGTTCACTGAAAAGAAGCGCATCCGCAAGAGCTTTGCCTCTCGCCCGAGCGTCCTTGAAGTGCCTTCCCTGCTTGATACTCAGCTTCGTTCCTACGAAGAATTCCTGCAGGCGGACGTTGCCCCGAAAAAACGTAACTCTGAATTGGGTTTGCAGGCAGCGTTTACTTCCATTTTCCCGATCACTAGCCATAACGGTTACGCTCGTCTTCGTTTTGTCGATTACGAGCTTGCAGAACCTGAATTTGATGTTGCAGAGTGTCAACTTCGTGGCTTGACCTATTGCAGCCGACTTCGTGCCAAGATCCAATTAGAGATCTATGACCGTGATGCTGCCAAGCCGGAAACGGTTAAGGAAATCCGTGAAAATGATGTTTATATGGGCGAAATCCCTCTCATGACAGAGAAGGGTTCGTTCATTGTTAACGGTACCGAACGCGTGATCGTTAGCCAGTTGCATCGTTCGCCTGGTATTTTCTTTGAACACGATAAGGGTAAGACGCATTCTTCTGGTAAGTTGCTCTTCTCCGCTCGTGTCATTCCTTACCGTGGTTCTTGGCTTGATTTTGAATTTGACGCTAAGGATATCTTGTATTTCCGCGTTGACCGTCGTCGTAAGATGCCCGGTACGATTCTGCTTAAGGCTATTGGCCTTACGCCGGAAGATATTCTTGCGCGCTTCTTCAGCTTTGATCAGATTACGATTAATGTGAATAATGCAAGCTTGCCGTTTGTTCCTGAACGCTTGAAGGGACAGACTGTTAGCTTCCCGATTGTCGCTGATGGCAAGGAAATCGTTCCTGCTGATAAGCGCATTACGGCAAAGCACATTCGTGACTTGACCAAGGCAGGTGTGACCGATATTCAAGTCCCTGATGATTATGTGATTGGTCGCGTGCTTGGTAAGAATATTATTGATGAAGAAACTGGTGAGGTGATTGCGAATTGCAATGACGAAATTACACCAGATCTTTTAACCAAGCTTCGTATTTGTCGCATTTCTAAGATTGAAACGATCTTCACGAATGAGTTGGATCACGGTTCTTATATCTCGTCGACGTTGCGTTTAGATGATACGCCCGACCAGCTCGCTGCTCGTGTCGCTATCTATCGTATGATGCGTCCAGGTGAACCTCCAACGGAAGATGCTGTAGAGGCGCTCTTCAATCGTCTTTTCTTTGATGCTGAAGCCTACGATCTCTCTCGTGTTGGTCGTATGAAGGTGAATGCTCGTTTCGGTCGTGATGGTGCTACGGGTGCCATGACGCTCACCAAGGAAGATATCATCGATACGATGGCTGTTCTCGTTGCTCTTCGCAACGGTCAGGACGCTGTTGAATTGATCGATGAAAATGGTGTTAAGCGTAATTGCATCGTGAATGGCGTGGACGATATTGACCATCTTGGTAATCGTCGTGTTCGTTGTGTTGGTGAACTTGCAGAAAATCAGTTCCGCTCCGGTCTCGTACGCGTTGAGCGCGCTGTCAAGGAACGTTTAAACCAGGCTGAAAGTGATGGTTTGACTCCGCAGGATTTAATCAACTCTAAGCCAATTAGCGCTGCTATTCGCGAATTCTTCGGTTCTAGTCAGCTGTCTCAGTTCATGGACCAGACCAACCCATTGTCGGAAATCACGCATAAGCGTCGTATCTCCGCTCTCGGTCCTGGTGGTTTGACACGTGAACGTGCTGGCTTTGAAGTGCGTGACGTACATCCAACTCATTACGGTCGTGTTTGTCCTATTGAAACGCCTGAAGGTCCGAACATTGGTTTGATCAATTCTTTGGCTCTTTACGCTCGTTTGAACGAATATGGCTTCTTAGAAACGCCGTATCGAAAGGTAGTTGATGGCGTTGCGACGCAGGAAATTTCGTACTTGTCCGCTATTGAAGAGGGCCGTTACATCATTGCTCAGGCTAATGCCGAAATGGATGCAGATGGTCGTCTCACGCAGGAACTCGTGTCTGCTCGTGACAACGGCGAATTCGTGCTTGCTAGCCCGGATCGTATTCACTACATGGACGTTGCGCCTTCTCAGATCGTTTCTTGCGCCGCTGCGTTGATCCCATTCTTGGAGCACGACGACGCAAACCGTGCTTTGATGGGTTCTAACATGCAACGTCAGGGTGTGCCTTGTTTGCGTCCTGAAAAGCCAGTTGTTGGTACGGGTATCGAACGCACTGTTGCTGTCGATTCAAAGACAACGGTTCAAGCTCGCCGTGGCGGTGTCGTAGACTATGTTGACGCGAACCGTGTAGTTATTCGTGTGAATGACGAAGAAAGCGTTGCTGGCGAGACTGGCGTTGATATTTACAACCTTCAGAAGTTCACCCGTTCCAATCAGTCTACGAACATCAATCAACGTCCGATTGTTGTGAAGGGTGACCGTGTGGCTGCTGGTGACGTCTTGGCTGACGGCGCTTCTACCGATACGGGTGAGTTGGCCCTGGGTCAAAATATGTTGATTGCCTTCATGCCTTGGAATGGCTACAACTATGAAGACTCGGTGCTGATTTCTGAACGTGTTGTTGCTGATGATCGCTATACCTCCATTCATATCGAAGAGCTCTCTGTTGTTGCTCGCGATACGAAGTTGGGTGCAGAAGAAATCACTCGCGACATTTCCAACTTGTCTGAAAATCAGCTCTCTCGTCTTGATGACTCTGGCATTGTGTTCATCGGTGCAGAAGTCAAGGCAGGAGACGTGTTGGTTGGTAAGGTAACGCCGAAGGGTGAAACGCAGTTAACGCCTGAAGAAAAGCTGCTTCGTGTGATTTTCGGCGAAAAGGCTTCTGATGTTAAGGACACGTCTTTGCGTGTTCCGTCTGGCATGACGGGGACGGTTATTGACGTTCAGGTGTTTACACGTGATGGTGTTAAGCGCGATAAGCGTGCTGAAAGCATCATTAGCGATGCCTTAAAGCGCTATCGTCGTGACTTAGACGACCAATTACGCATTGTTGAACGTGATGCGTTTGATCGTCTGCGTCGACAGTTGGTGGGTCAGAAAGTTGTTAGTGGCCCAGCTACATTCCCTGCGGGTACAGTTCTTACGGCTGAAATGATGGAAGCGGTTCCTGGTTATCAGCTATTCGATATCTGTATGGAAAACGAAGCAGCCCAGAATCTGATCGACTTGACGTTGCGTACTATTCAGGATACCCGTGCCCAGAACGATCGTAAGTATCAGACGAAGTACGAAAAGTTGACGCGTGGTGATGAGTTGCCTCCGGGTGTGTTGAAGATGGTTAAGGTTTACATCGCTGAACGCCGTCGTTTACAGCCTGGTGACAAGATGGCCGGTCGTCACGGTAACAAAGGTGTGGTCTCAAAGATCTGCCCTGTTGAAGATATGCCATATATGGCTGATGGTCGTCCTGCTGACATCGTCCTGAATCCGTTGGGTGTGCCGTCTCGTATGAATATCGGTCAGGTTCTTGAAGTCCACTTGGGTTGGGCTGCTAAGGGTCTCGGCTGGCGTATTGAAGAAATGCTCAAGACGGAACAGGTTCGCCAAATTCGTTCGTTCTTGAATGAAGTGTATAACCGCACAGGCAAGACCGAAGATTTGGATAGCTTGACTGACGAAGAATTAATGGCGATGGCTAAGAATCTCCGTTCAGGGGTGCCGTTTGCTACGCCAGTCTTCGATGGTGCAACTGAAGAACAGGTTCGCATGATGTTGGACTTGGCCTTCCCTGATGAAGAAGCGGCTCGCTTGCAGTTGACTCCAGCTAAGACTCAGGCTCGACTCTATGACGGTCGTACGGGTGAACCGTTTGAACGTCCTGTGACTGTGGGCTTCATGCATTACTTGAAGTTGCATCACTTGGTCGATGACAAGATGCACGCTCGTTCAACGGGGCCGTATTCCTTGGTTACCCAGCAACCGTTGGGTGGTAAGGCTCAGTTTGGTGGTCAGCGTTTCGGTGAAATGGAAGTTTGGGCTCTCGAGGCCTATGGTGCTTCCTATGTTCTTCAGGAAATGCTTACCGTTAAGTCTGACGACGTTAATGGTCGTACCAAGGTTTACGAAAACATCGTCAAGGGTGACCACAAGATTGAAGCGGGCATGCCTGAATCCTTCAACGTGTTGGTCAAAGAAATCCGGTCGTTGGGTATCGACATCGACCTCGTCAAGAACTAAGAGGAAATTAAGCGATGAGAATGCCGCTTAACGATATTTTCGACCAGGTTCAGTCGGAAGAACATTTCGACGCGATCCGTATCGGACTTGCTAGTCCTGAAAAGATCCACTCCTGGTCCTATGGTGAAGTCAAGAAGCCAGAAACGATCAACTATCGTACCCAGAAGCCGGAACGTGACGGTCTTTTCTGTGCCAAGATTTTTGGTCCCGTGAAGGATTACGAATGCCTTTGCGGCAAATATAAGCGTCTCAAGAATCGTGGTGTGATTTGCGAGAAGTGTGGCGTTGAAGTCACGCTCGCAAAGGTTCGTCGCGAACGCATGGGTCATATCGATTTGGCTAGCCCAGTGGCTCACATTTGGTTCCTAAAGAGCCTTCCGAGTCGCATGGGCATGGTGCTCGATATTCCGTTGCGTGACATCGAACGCGTGCTTTATTTTGAAGCCTACATCGTTGTTGATCCTGGTCTTTCTACGTTGGAACGTGGTCAGTTGCTTTCTGAAGAAGACTTCATTGCAGCAACTACCGAATTTGGTGATGACTTCGTGGCCATGATGGGCGCTGAAGCCATCGGTGAGCTTCTTCGTACGATTGATATTGATCAGGAAGTCGAACGCCTCCGTAAAGAGTTGCGTGAAACGAATTCTGAAGCCAAGATCAAGAAGTTTGCTAAGCGCTTGAAGGTTCTTGAAGGCTTCCAGCGCTCTGGTATTAAGCCAGAATGGATGATCATGACGGTGTTACCTGTATTGCCGCCTGATCTCCGTCCGTTGGTTGCGCTTGATGGTGGTCGCTTTGCTACGTCCGACCTGAATGATTTGTATCGCCGCGTTATTAATCGTAATAACCGCTTAAAGCGACTTCTTGAAATCAAGGCGCCGGACATTATTGTCCGTAATGAAAAGCGCATGCTTCAAGAAGCTGTCGATTCTTTGTTGGATAACGGTCGTCGTGGCAAAGCCATGACTGGCGCTAACAAGCGTCCGCTCAAGTCTCTTGCTGACATGATCAAGGGTAAGAGTGGTCGTTTCCGTCAAAACTTGTTAGGTAAGCGTGTTGACTACTCTGGCCGTTCTGTGATTACAGTTGGTCCTGAGTTGCGTTTGCATCAGTGCGGCTTGCCGAAGTTGATGGCACTTGAACTCTTCAAGCCGTTCATCTTCAACAAGTTGGTGCTACGTGGCTTGGCTGTCACGCCGAAGGCCGCAAAGAAGATGGTTGAAAATCAAGATCCTGTGGTGTGGGATATCCTCGAAGAGGTTATTTATGAGCACCCTGTGATGTTGAACCGTGCTCCGACTCTTCACCGTTTAGGTATTCAGGCTTTTGAACCGAAGCTTATCGAAGGTAAGGCACTTCAGTTGCACCCGCTGGTTTGCGCTGCTTTCAACGCTGACTTTGACGGTGACCAGATGGCTGTTCACGTGCCGCTTTCTTTGGAAGCACAGCTTGAAGCTCGCGGTTTGATGATGGCTTCGAACAATGTGTTGTTCCCTGCTAACGGTGATCCGTCCATTGTTCCGTCTCAAGACATGGTGCTGGGTCTTTACTACGCGACACGTGAAAAGATCAACGGCAAGGGCGAAGGGATGTTCTTTGCCGATGTGGCTGAAGTTCAGCGTGCCTGGGATAACAAGGTTGTTGAACTTCAGACGCGTTGTACGGTTCGTATTCGTGAGTATGAACTTGACAAGGAAACAGGGGAAAAGACGGCTCGTATTGTTCGTTATGAGACGACGGTGGGTCGTGCCCTCTTGTCCGAAATCCTTCCTGAGGGGATGAGTTTCAAGGAATTGAATATCACCCTTAAGAAGAAGGAAATTGCTAAGCTGATCAACCGTTGCTTCCGTAAGTGTGGTTTACGTGCCACGGTCATGTTTGCTGATAAGCTCAAGGATAATGGCTATCGTTTGTCTACGCGTGCAGGTATTTCTATCTGTGTTGGCGACATGGCTGTGCCCGCTCAGAAGGAACAGTTGGTTCGTGCGGCTGAGCAGGAAGTGAAGGAAATTGAAGCGCAGTACACGTCAGGTCTTGTGACTCAGGGTGAACGCTACAACAAGGTGGTGGACATTTGGGGGCGTACAGCTGATCAGGTTGGTAAGGTCATGATGACCGAACTGTCTACTGAGCCAACAGTTGACCGTCATGGTAAGAAGGTTCGTCAGGAATCTTTCAACAGCGTGTACATGATGGCTGACTCTGGTGCTCGTGGTTCCGCCGCTCAGATTCGCCAGTTGGCTGGTATGCGTGGTTTGATGGCTAAGCCTGATGGTTCCATTATTGAAACTCCGATTACAGCTAACTTCCGTGAAGGTTTGAACGTTCTTCAGTACTTCATTTCTACTCACGGTGCGCGTAAAGGTTTGGCTGACACGGCCTTGAAGACAGCTAACTCGGGTTACTTGACACGTCGTCTCGTTGACGTCACACAAGACCTTGTTGTTGTCGAAGACGATTGCGGTACGGATCACGGTGTTGAAATGCGCGCGCTTGTAGAAGGCGGTGAAGTGATTCAGGCCTTGCGAGATCGTGTGCTTGGACGTGTGACGGCTTTGGATGTTGAAAATCCTGATACGAACAAAGTGGTTATTCCAGCTGGTACGTTGATCGATGAAGATTACTGTGATCTGATCGACAAGCTCGGTATCGACATGATCAAGGTTCGTACGCCGTTGACATGTGAAACGCGTTATGGTCTCTGTGCTAAGTGCTATGGTCGTGATTTAGGTCGTGGTACGCTGGTCAATGCTGGTGAGTCTGTTGGTGTGATTGCCGCTCAGTCCATCGGTGAACCTGGTACTCAGTTGACTATGCGTACGTTCCATATTGGTGGTGCTGCATCTCGTGCTGCGGTTGCTTCTAGTGTTGAAGCTAAGTCCGCTGGTGTCGTGTCCTACTCGGCATCCATGCGCTATGTGCGTTCCGCTAAGGGTGACCTCGTCGTTATTTCCCGTTCTGGCGAAATCGTAATTACCGAAAACGGTCGTGAACGTGAACGCCATAAGGTTCCTTACGGTGCCACCTTGCTTGTCATGCCTGACCAGGAAATTAAGGCGGGTCAGATGTTGGCGAACTGGGATCCGATGACGCGTCCGATTATCACTGAATACGCGGGTAAGATTAAGTTCGAAAACGTCATTGAAAACGTTACGGTAATGAATCAGGTCGACGAAGTTACTGGTTTGACCAGTCTTGTCGTGATTGACCCGAAGCGTTCGACAACGACCAAAGCTGCGAAGGGTAAGGCTCCGACCGCTGGGGTTTTGCGTCCATTAGTCCATCTTCTCGATGAAAATGGCAATGAAGTTAAGATCCCGGGTACTGATCACGCTGTGACGATTCAGTTGCCTGTTGGTGCTTTTGTTGTGGTTCGTGACGGACAGGAAATTGGCATGGGTGAAGTCCTTGCTCGTATTCCTGTTGAATCTCAAAAGACGCGAGATATTACCGGTGGTCTTCCGCGCGTGGCTGAGTTGTTTGAAGCCCGCAGCCCGAAGGATGCTGGTATGTTGGCCGAAGTTACTGGTACCGTGACTTTTGGTAAGGAAACTAAGGGCAAGCAGCGTTTAATCATTACTGGCAGTGATGGTATTGCTCATGAGACCTTGATTAGCAAGGATAAGACGGTTCTTGTTCATGATGGTCAGGTTGTTCAGAAGGGTGAAGAAGTGGTCGACGGGCCTGTAGACCCACATGACATTCTTCGCTTGCTTGGCATTGAAGAACTAGCGCGCTATATCGTTGACGAAGTCCAGGACGTTTATCGTCTCCAGGGTGTGAAGATTAACGACAAACACATTGAAGTGATTGTGCGTCAGATGCTTCGCCGTGTTCAGATTACCAATCCTGGTGATACACACTTCATCACTGGCGAGCAGGTTGAGCGTTCGGAAATGTTGGACGAAAACGATCGCGTGGTTGCAGAAGGAGGTCGTCCAGCGACCTATGACAATATCCTTTTAGGTATTACCAAGGCTTCGTTGTCGACTGATAGCTTTATTTCTGCCGCTTCGTTCCAGGAAACGACGCGCGTTCTGACTGAAGCTGCCATCATGGGTAAACGTGACGAGTTGCGTGGTCTGAAGGAAAACGTCATTGTGGGTCGTTTGATCCCTGCTGGTACTGGTTTGGCTTACCACAATGCCCATAAGGCTCGTGAATTAGCTGAACGTCATGAGGCTGAAGAGGCAGTGTACGAAGCAGAAGTTACGCCAGAACTGTTTAGCCAACCAACTGCTTTAGTTGACCCGTTTGCTGCTTTAAATGCACCATTAACGCAAACTGACGAAGAGCAGAAATCTGACAAATAATCTAGATTAGATTTTTATCAATCGATGATTTGCGCCCACATCTGTAATAGGTGTGGGCGTTTTTACTATAAAAATCGTGCACTAGCACTTGACAGAGTGCAGTGTTTTGATCGAAAATCACATGCTTTTCAGAAGTATTGACTATTACGAATCGCCGTTTTGCCTCTGCGGCTAGGTTGTTCGGGGAGAATAGGTGCTTCTGAAGCGTTTATAACCATAGCCTGTTGTAGACAGGTCTTTTTTTAGTTTTAGACGGACGTTTATGCCTACTATTAACCAGCTTGTTCGCAAGCCCCGTGAGCTCACGCACGACAAGAGCAAGAGCCCCGCTCTTAAGAACTGCCCGCAGAAGCGTGGCGTTTGCACTCGTGTGTATACCACGACCCCGAAGAAGCCGAACTCTGCTCTTCGTAAGGTCGCCAAGGTGCGCCTGACCAACGGTTTCGAAGTTATTTCGTACATCGGTGGTGAAGGCCACAACCTCCAGGAACACTCTGTCGTGTTGATTCGCGGCGGTCGTGTGAAGGACCTTCCTGGTGTTCGCTACCATATCGTTCGTGGCTCTCTGGATACCCAGGGCGTCAAGGATCGTAAGCAGGCCCGTTCCAAGTACGGTGCCAAGCGCCCGAAGGCCGCTTAATATTTCGCGGCGTCACGCCGTGGACAAACGGTTGAGTCAACGAAAATTGAGCAACCGAGTAAGTCGCGATCCATGGGATCGCTTTATCCAAAATTGTCCACAAATATCAAAATTGTGGATATAGACTGAAGACACGAAAGAGGAAATTCAAATGCCCCGTCGTCGCGAAGTACCGAAACGCGAAGTGCTTGCCGATCCGAAGTTCGGCAGCGTCGAAATCACCAAGTTCATCAACGTGATCATGCTTGATGGCAAGAAGGCCGTGGCCGAACGTATCGTTTACGGCGCCCTCCAGCAGATCGAAGAAAAGTCCGGCAAGAACGCGCTTGAAGTGTTTAACACCGCTCTCAACAACGTCCGTCCGCTGGTGGAAGTCAAGTCCCGCCGAGTGGGTGGTGCTAACTATCAGGTTCCGGTTGAAGTCCGTCCTGTCCGTCGTATGGCTCTTGCTATGCGCTGGCTCCGTGAATCTGCCAAGAAGCGTTCTGAAAAGTCCATGCCGCAGCGTCTCGCCGGCGAATTGCTCGACGCGGCCGAAGGCCGTGGCGGCGCCATGAAGAAGCGTGATGAAGTTCATCGTATGGCTGAAGCCAACAAGGCCTTCTCGCACTTCCGCTTCTAATTTCGATTCGCTGCATGAGGGATTCCCTCTCATGCAGCTTATTTAGTGAGGAACCTTAAATGGCTCGTCAAACCCCGATTTCGCGTTACCGCAACATCGGTATCTCTGCCCACATTGACGCGGGCAAGACCACCACGTCCGAACGTATTTTGTTCTACACCGGTGTCAATCATAAGATCGGTGAAGTGCATGATGGCGCTGCCACCATGGACTGGATGGAACAGGAACAGGAACGTGGTATTACGATTACTTCTGCTGCTACGACTGCTTTCTGGCGCGGTATGGAAATGCAGTGGGAACCGTACCGCTTGAACGTCATTGACACCCCGGGGCACGTTGACTTCACCGTTGAAGTTGAACGCTCTATGCGTGTTCTTGACGGCGCTTGCATGGTTTATTGCGCTGTTGGTGGTGTTCAGCCCCAGTCCGAAACCGTTTGGCGTCAGGCAAATAAGTACAAGGTCCCCCGTCTTGCCTTCGTGAACAAGATGGACCGTACTGGTGCTAACTTCTTCAAGGTCTATGACCAAATGAAGAAGCGTCTTAAGGCCAATCCAGTGCCCATCGTTGTGCCTATCGGTGCTGAAGATCAGTTCGAAGGTGTTGTCGATCTGATTAAGATGAAGGGCATCATTTGGGATGCGAAGTCCCAGGGTATGAAGTTCGATTACGTGGACATTCCTGCCAATCTTGTTGATGTGGCTAACGAATGGCACGAAAAGCTCGTTGAAAGCGCTGCTGAAGCTAGCGAAGAGCTTATGAACAAGTACCTCGAAGAAGGTGAATTGTCTGAAGAAGATATCATTGCTGGTATCCGTCAGCGTACGATCGCTTGCGAAATCCAGCCGATGCTTTGCGGTTCTGCCTTTAAGAACAAGGGTGTCCAGCGTATGCTTGATGCTGTTGTTCAGTTCTTGCCGTCCCCGGTTGACATTCCGCCGGTTGAAGGTTTTGACATGGATGAACAGCCGACAACGCGTCCGGCCGAAGACAATGCTCCGTTCTCCGCTCTCGCTTTCAAGATCATGACTGACCCGTATGTTGGTCAGCTCACCTTCTTGCGCGTTTACTCTGGCGTACTTAACTCTGGTGACACGGTCATCAACTCCGTTAAGAGCCAGAAGGAACGTATTGGTCGTTTGTTGCAGATGCATGCTAACGACCGCAAGGAAATCAAGTTTGTTGAAGCTGGTGACATTGCCGCTGCTGTTGGCTTGAAGAATGTTACGACGGGTGACACGCTCTGCGCGATCGACGCTCCTATCATTCTCGAACGTATGGAATTCCCGGAACCGGTGATTTCTCAGGCTGTCGAACCGAAGACGAAGGCTGACCAGGAAAAGATGGCTCTTGCTTTGAATCGTCTTGCTCAGGAAGACCCGTCCTTCCGTGTTCGTACTGATGAAGAATCTGGTCAGACGATTATTTCTGGTATGGGCGAACTCCATCTTGAAATTCTCGTTGATCGTATGAAGCGTGAATTCAACGTTGAAGCTAGCGTTGGTAAGCCACAGGTGGCCTATCGCGAAACCATTCGTAGCACGGTTGAAAATGCTGAATGCAAGTTCGCTAAGCAGTCTGGTGGTCGCGGTCAGTATGGTCACGTTGTGCTTAAGCTTGAACCGCTTGAACCTGGCAAGGGTTTTGAATTCGTTGACGCTATTAAGGGCGGCGTGGTTCCTCGTGAATACATTCCGGCTGTCGAAAAGGGTGTGGAAGATACCCTCAAGGCTGGTGTGCTTGCTGGTTACCCCGTTGTTGACGTGAAGGTCACACTCCACTTTGGTTCCTACCACGAAGTTGACTCTAACGAAAATGCCTTTAAGATGGCTGCTTCGATGGCCTTCAAGGAAGGTATGCGTAAGGCTACGCCGGTTCTCCTTGAACCGATCATGGCTGTTGAAGTTGAAACGCCGGAAGAAAAGATGGGCGACGTTATGGGCGACCTTTCTTCCCGTCGTGGTGTGATCCAGGGTATGGATGACTTGGTTGGTGGCGGCAAGAGCATTAAGGCTGAAGTTCCGTTGGCTGAAATGTTCGGCTACGCTACGCAGCTCCGCTCTTTGACGCAGGGTCGTGCAACGTACACGATGGAGTTCAAGCACTATGCTGAAGCTCCTCGCAACGTGGCTGATGCTGTTATCGCCGACAAGACCAAGTAAGATTACAATAGATCTGTTTTGTAACCCCTATTTTCTTAAGGACCTAAAATGGCCAAGGGTAAGTTTGAACGTACCAAGCCCCACGTTAATGTGGGCACGATCGGTCACGTGGACCATGGTAAGACCACGTTGACGGCTGCTATTACCACGATTCTTTCCAAGACGTTTGGTGGTGAAGCTAAGGCTTACGACCAGATTGACGCTGCTCCGGAAGAAAAGGCTCGCGGCATCACCATTAACACGTCTCACGTTGAATACGAAACGGGAACGCGTCACTATGCTCACGTTGACTGCCCGGGTCACGCTGACTATGTGAAGAACATGATTACCGGTGCTGCCCAGATGGACGGCGCTATTCTCGTTTGCTCCGCTGCTGACGGTCCGATGCCTCAGACGCGTGAACACATCCTTCTCGCTCGTCAGGTTGGCGTTCCCTACATCATCGTCTTCTTGAACAAGTGCGACATGGTTGACGACGAAGAACTTCTCGAACTCGTTGAAATGGAAGTTCGCGAACTTCTCTCCAACTATGACTTCCCGGGTGACACGATCCCGATCGTTAAGGGTTCCGCTAAGCTCGCTCTCGAAGGCGACCAGAGCCCGATCGGCGAACCGGCTATTCTCGAACTCGCCAAGCAGCTCGACACGTACATTCCGACGCCGGAACGTGCTGTTGACCAGCCGTTCCTTATGCCGATCGAAGACGTGTTCTCCATCTCTGGCCGTGGTACGGTTGTGACGGGTCGTGTTGAACGCGGTGTTATCCACGTTGGCGACGAAATCGAAATCGTTGGTATCAAGGCTACGGCCAAGACGACCTGCACGGGCGTTGAAATGTTCCGTAAGCTTCTTGACCAGGGTGAAGCTGGCGACAACGTTGGTATTCTTCTCCGTGGTACGAAGCGTGAAGACGTTGAACGTGGTCAGGTTCTCGCTAAGCCGGGCACGATCACCCCGCACACCCACTTCAAGGGCGAAGTTTACGTTCTTACGAAGGAAGAAGGTGGCCGTCATACCCCGTTCTTCAAGGGCTATCGTCCGCAGTTCTACTTCCGTACGACGGACGTGACCGGTACGATCGAATTGCCGGAAGGCGTTGAAATGGTTATGCCTGGTGACAACATCGCCATGACCGTTAAGTTGATCTGCCCGATCGCTATGGAACAGGGTCTCCGCTTCGCTATCCGTGAAGGTGGTCACACCGTCGGTGCTGGCGTCGTTGCCTCTGTTATCGAATAACTGAAAAAATTCAGTAATTTGACTTGATCGCTCGAGGGAGCGGGGTGTATACTCCGCTCCCTCTGTTCTTTTAATTGTTCTTTTATACAGGAATACGAAATGCAGTCTCAGCGCATTCGCATCCGCCTCAAGGCGTATGACTACAAGTTGATCGACCAGTCCGCACTGGAAATTGTTGATACCGCTAAGCGCACTGGCGCCGTGGTTCGCGGCCCCGTTCCGCTTCCCACTCGCATCCAGCGCTTCGACATTCTTCGTTCCCCGCACGTGAACAAAACGTCTCGCGATCAGCTCGAAATTCGCACCCATCAGCGCCTTATGGACATCGTCGACCCGACCGATAAGACGGTTGACGCTCTCATGAAGCTCGACCTTCCCGCTGGCGTCGACGTCAAGATCAAGGTTCAGTAATCAATTAAGATTGGTAGCTGAGTATCAAAGAAAAGTCGCAAAATAGGTTGCAACAAATCAGATTCACAGCTACAATCGCGCCTTTCAGTCCAAACTATTCAATCGCGAGAGTTTGGCTTTTTCATGAAAACGGTCCCGGCCAATCGTAGCCGGGGTGGAGAAAACAATGAGTGATAAGCTCGGCATCGTCGGTCGCAAGATCGGCATGACGCGCATTTTCACGGAAGACGGTGTTTCCGTTCCCGTGACTGTGCTCGATGTGTCGAATAACCGTGTCACTATGGTGAAGACGGTTGAAACCGACGGCTACAATGCAATCCAAGTCGCGTTTGGCTCCAAGAAGCCCACGCGCGTGAGCAAGCCCCTTGCTGGCCATTATGCTAAGGCTGGCGTTGAAGCTGGTAGCATGCTCAAAGAGTTCCATATCGAAGCTGAACAGGTTGCCGAATTTAAGCCCGGCATGGCTCTCAAGGCCGAAATGTTCACGGAAGGTCAGAAGGTTGATGTGACCGGCACGACCATCGGTAAGGGTTTCCAAGGTGGTATCAAGCGCCATCACTTCTCGTCCAACCGCGCGTCTCATGGTAACTCCGTGACGACCCGTGCCCCTGGTTCTATCGGTAACCGTCAGGATCCGGGTCGCGTTTTCCCCGGCAAGCGTATGGCCGGTCATTTGGGCGATGTGCAGCGCACGACGCAGAACCTCATCATTGCGCGCGTTGACACTGAACGTCAGCTTCTGCTGGTTCGCGGTGCTGTTCCCGGCGCCAAGGGCGGCGAAGTGATCGTCCGTCCGGCTGTTAAGGCGTAAGGAGCGAAACAATGGAACTCAATATCCTGAACGAACAGGGTAAGACGGTTGTTGCCGCTGACGCCGTGTTCGGTCGTGAATACAATGAAGCCCTGGTGCACCAGATTGTGGTTGCTTTCCAGGCCAATGCCCGTCTTGGTACGCGTGCTCAGCTCACCCGTGAAGCTGTGCATCATTCCACCAAGAAGCCATGGCGCCAGAAGGGTACTGGTCGTGCCCGTTCTGGTATGACGTCTTCTCCGGTTTGGCGTGGAGGCGGTCGCGCTTTCCCGAATTCCCCGGATGAAAACTTTAGCCAGAAGGTTAACAAGAAGATGTATCGCGCTGCGATGGCTTCCATTTGGTCGAAGCTCGTAGCCGACGAACGTCTCGCTGTTGTCGAAACCTTCAAGGTTGAAATGCCGAAGACGAAGGCTTTTGCCACGCAGCTCAAGACGATGGGTCTGCAGAACAAGGTTCTTCTCGTTGTTGGCGCCGAAGAACTCGATGACAACCTCATCCTTGCTTCCCGCAACATGAAGGATGTGCTCGTTGTCCCGACCCGTTACGCCGATCCGCTCTGCCTCCTTTATTTCGACAAGGTGGTGGTTACGAAGGCTGCTGTGTCTGAGATTGAGGAGATGCTGGCATGAACCAGGAACGTCTTTTGAAGGTACTCGTTGCCCCGGTGATCTCCGAAAAGAGCACCATGGTCGCCGAGAAGCTCAACCAGGTTTCTTTTGTTGTCATTCCTGATGCCAACAAAGCCGAGGTTAAGGCTGCTGTTGAACTGCTCTTCAATGTGCAGGTCAAATCCGTTCAAATTCTGAACCTGAAGGGCAAGCAGAAGCGCTTTGGCCGCTTCATGGGTAAGCGTAACGACGTTCGCAAGGCCTATGTCACGCTCGCTCAGGGTCAGGAAATCAACTTCGCGCAAGAGGTGAAGTAATGGCTCTCGTCAAACTCAAGCCGACGTCCGCCGGTCGCCGTCATGCGGTTAAGGTTGTCAATAAGGAGCTCCACAAGGGTAAGCCTTGGGCCGCTCTGACTGAAAAGAAGAACCGCGGTTCCGGCCGTAACAACAATGGTCACATCACCTGCCGTCATAAGGGTGGTGGTTCTAAGCGCGCTTATCGTATTATCGATTTCAAGCGTCAGAAGGATGGTGTGCCTGCTCGCGTTGAACGTATCGAATACGATCCGAACCGTTCTGCTCACATCGCTTTGGTGTGCTATGCCGACGGTGAACGTTGCTACATCATCGCTCCGAAGGGTCTGACTGTTGGTCAGGAAATCATGAACGGTCCGGAATCTCCGATCAAGGTCGGTAACACGCTTCCGCTCCGCAACATCCCTGTCGGTTCTACGATTCACTGTATCGAATTGCTCCCGGGTAAGGGTGCTCAGATGGTTCGTGCCGCTGGCGCTTTTGCTCAGCTTGTTGCTCGTGAAGGCGAATACGCTCAGGTCCGCCTCCGCTCCGGCGAAGTTCGTCGCGTTCTCATCGAATGCCGCGCTACGATTGGTGCTGTTGGCAATGAAGAAAACAGCCTCCGTGAACTCGGTAAGGCTGGTGCGAAGCGTTGGCGCGGTGTTCGCCCGACGGTTCGTGGTGTTGCCATGAACCCGGTTGACCATCCGCATGGTGGTGGTGAAGGTAAGACCGGTACTGGTCGCGCTCCTGTCACTCCGTGGGGTCAGCTCACGAAGGGTTATCGTACCCGTAACTGCAAGCGCACCGATTCCATGATCGTTACGCGCCGTAACCGTAAATAAGGGGGCCTGAATGTCTCGTTCCTTGAAGAAAGGCCCGTTTGTTGACGGGCACCTGATGAAGAAGGTTGAAAACGCCCAGGCGAGCCGCGACAAGCGTCCGTTGAAGACCTGGTCTCGTCGTTCGACCATTCTTCCTGAGTTCATCGGTCTGACCATCGCCGTTCATAACGGCCGTCAGCATGTGCCGGTGTACATCAATGAAAACATGGTTGGCCATAAGCTCGGTGAATTTGCGAATACTCGCACGTTCAAGGGCCATGCCGCTGGTGACAAGAAGGTGGGTAAGTAAATGGAAACTACTGCTATTGTTCGTGGTGTCCGCCTTTCGGCTCAGAAGGGTCGTTTGGTTGCTGACCTCGTTCGCGGCAAGCCCGTGGGCAAGGCTCTTGCTATCCTCACCTTCACCCAGAAGAAGGCTGCGGTCATCATTAAGAAGGCTCTCGAAAGCGCTATTGCCAATGCCGAGCACAATGATGGTGCTGACATCGACACGCTCATCGTGACCAAGATTCACGTGGAAAAGGCTGCTACCCTCCGCCGTTTCGCTGCTCGTGCTAAGGGCCGCGGTACGCGCATCAACAAGCAGACTAGCCATATCTACATTTCCGTTGGCGACGCGAAAGCTAAGTAAAGGTGTACCATGGGTCAGAAAATTAATCCCACCGGCTTCCGTCTTCCCGTGACGCGCAATTGGACGTCGCGCTGGTATGCGGTTGGCCGTGATTTTTCCCGCACGCTCGGTGAAGACCTCGCTGTTCGCAGCTTCCTCATCAAGAAGCTCCGTAACGCCAGCGTGAGCCGTATTCTTATCGAACGTCCGGCTAACAATGCTCGTATCACGATCTTCTCCGCTCGTCCGGGTATCGTGATCGGTAAGCAGGGTGCTGATATTGAAGCTCTGAAGGCTGAAGTTCAGAAGATGATGGGCGTGCCAGTTCACGTCAACATCGAAGAAGTTCGTCGTCCGGAACTCGATGCCCAGCTCATCGCTGATGGCATCACTCAGCAACTTGAAAAGCGTGTTATGTTCCGTCGCGCCATGAAGCGTGCTATGCAGAACGCTATGCGTCTCGGTGCCCTCGGCATCAAGATCATGTCCTCTGGCCGCCTCAACGGTGCTGATATCGCCCGTTGCGAATGGTATCGTGAAGGTCGTGTGCCTCTCCAGACCCTTCGCGCTAACATCGACTATGGCTTCTCTGAAGCTCTTACCACGTACGGTATCGTTGGTGTTAAGGTCTGGGTTTACAAGGGTGACAACTTTGGTCAGGAAGAAGCTGTTGAAGCTCCTCGCGAAGACCGTCGTGGCCGTCGCCCCGGTGACCGTGCTGGCAAGCCTGGCTCTCGCCGCAACAACGGTCGTCGCAATGAAACGAAGCAGCAGCGTAAGCCTGTTGCTAAGGACGGAGAATAACGATGCTGCAACCTAATCGTCGCAAATATCGTAAGGACCAGAAGGGCCGTAACTATGGTCTCGCTACTCGCGGTGCCAATGTTTCTTTCGGCGAATTCGGTCTGAAGACGCTCGAACGCGGTCGTATTACGGCTCGCCAGATTGAAGCTGCCCGTCGTGCTATTACGCGTCACATCAAGCGTGGTGGCCGTGTGTGGATCCGTGTGTTCCCGGACAAGCCCATCTCCAGCAAGCCTGCTGAAGTTCGTATGGGTAACGGTAAGGGTAACCCGGAATACTGGGTTGCGCTGGTTCAGCCGGGCCGTGTGCTTTATGAAATGGACGGGGTTGACGAACAGCTCGCTCGCGAAGCTTTTGCTCTCGCCGCTGCTAAGCTGCCCGTGAAGACCACGTTTGTTGTCCGCCAGATCGGCATGTAAGGAGACGGACATGAACGCTAAGGAACTGCGCGCCAAGGATGAGGCCGCGCTCAAACAGGAACTGAATGACCTTCAGAACACGCATTTCAAGTTGCGTATGCAGAAGGCCACCCAGCAGCTTACGAACACGAGTTCGTTGCGCACGACGCGTCGTGATATCGCGCGCGTTCGCACGATCCTTACCCAGAAGGCGACCACGAAATGACGGAACAGACCAATGAGTCTCTGAACCGCACCCTTATCGGTACGGTTTCCAGCAGCAAGATGGAAAAGACCGTTACTGTTCTCGTTGAACGTAAGGTCAAGCATCCGCTGTATGGCAAGTATGTCGTTAAGAGCAAGAAGTATCATGCTCACGACGAACTTGGCTGCAACGAAGGCGACAAGGTTGAAATCGCTGAATCTCGTCCGATGTCCAAGACCAAGTCTTGGGTTGTGACGAAGATCCTCGAAAAGGCTGTTGTCCTCTAAGTTACAGTCCGGCGAAAAAAAACGCCAGATTCGCTTGCATGACATAAAACATTAGTTTATAGTTGCAAGCCAATCGCCCGGGATACCCCTAGCGGTGTGCCGGGCGATTACTTTTCTCGGGTTATGATTTGTCCGCCTCCCCTTGCATTTCGTAAGGCTTCCGAGACGGCCACATCTTAGCCTTCCTCCCGAAACGGGACCAATACTATCCGCTAATGTGGAATAAGTTGGGATTTTCTAAACCATGATTCAGATGCAAAGCCGACTGGACGTCGCCGATAACACCGGCGCCCGTTCAGTGATGTGTATCAAGGTGTTGGGCGGCTCTAAGCGCCGTTATGCCAACATCGGTGACGTCATCAAGGTGACTGTCAAAGAAGCGGCCCCGCGTGGTCGCGTAAAGAAGGGCGAAGTCTATAACGCGGTCGTTGTTCGTACCGCTCACGGTGTTCGCCGCCCGGATGGCTCCTCCATCAATTTTGATGGTAATGCCGCCGTTCTTCTCAACAGCAAGCTGGAGCCGATTGGCACCCGCATCTTCGGGCCGGTTACGCGCGAATTGCGTACCGAGCAGTTCATGAAGATCGTGTCGCTCGCTCCTGAAGTTATTTAATTAAGGAGAAGCGATGCAGCGTATCCGTAAGGGTGACGAAGTCATCGTCATTGCTGGCCGTGACAAGGGCACGAAGGGCACCGTCCTCTCCCGCGTCGATGACCGCCATGTGATCGTCGAAGGCATTAACGTCGTTAAGAAGCACGTTCGTCCCAATCCGCAGCTGGGTGTTGCTGGTGGTGTTGTCCAGAAGGCTATGCCGATTGACCAGTCCAACGTTATGCTTGTTAACCCGGAAACGGGCAAGGGCGACCGCGTCGGCTTCAAAGAAGTCGATGGTAAGAAGGTTCGTGTGTTCAAGTCCAACGGTGCCGTTGTCGGCGCCAAGGCCTAATGAGGGTGACAATGTCTCGTTTTAGTTCTATGTATCACGACACCATTGTCCCCGAACTCATGAAGAAGTTCGGTTACAAGACCACGATGCAGGTTCCGCGTATCACGAAGATCACGTTGAACATGGGTGTCGGCGAAGCCGTTAACGATAAGAAGCTCATTGACGCCGCAGTTGGCGACATGACGAAGATCGCTGGTCAGAAGCCTGTGGTTACTCGTACCCGCAAGGCTATCGCGAACTTTAAGATTCGCGAAAACATGCCGATCGGTTGCATGGTGACGCTCCGTGGTGAACGTATGTATGACTTCCTGGATCGTCTCGTCACGGTGGCTTTCCCCCGTGTTCGCGACTTCCGTGGTGTCTCTGGTCGTGCTTTCGATGGCCGTGGTAACTACAACATCGGCTTGAAAGAACAGATCATTTTCCCGGAAATTGAGTACGACAAGATCGACCATCTCCGTGGGATGAATATTTCTATTACCACGACGGCGAAGTCCGACGAAGAAGCTAAGGCGCTTCTCGCTGGTTTTAACTTCCCGTTCCGCAACTGAGGTTGACGCAAAATGGCAAAACTTGCTCTGATTAACCGTGAAGCCAAGCGTGCTGCTACGGTTGCGAAGTACGCGGCCAAGCGCGCCGCCCTCAAGGCAATTATTAACGACGCTACCTGCTCGATGGAAGAACGCTTGGAAGCCCGCGCTAAGTTGCAGGCTCTCCCGCGCGACGCGAGCCCGGTCCGCCAACGCAATCGTTGTGCTTTGACCGGTCGTCCCCGTGGCACGTTCCGTAAGTTCGGTCTGTGCCGTGGCATGATTCGTGATGCCGCCATGCGCGGTGACATTCCTGGCCTTGTCAAGGCTAGCTGGTAAGCGAGGAGATTACGACAATGAGTATGAGTGATCCGATCGCCGACATGCTGACCCGCATCCGCAATGGTCAGATCGTCGAAAAGGCCGAAGTTGTGATGCCGTCCTCCAAGTTGAAGGTCGCTATCGCCAAGGTCCTTAAGGATGAAGGTTACATCGACGGTTATACCGTCGTGGCCAATGATGGTAAGCCCGAACTTCACGTCGGTCTTAAGTATTATGCTGGCCGTCCCGTGATTGAACGCCTCGAACGCGTTTCTCGCCCGGGCCTTCGTATTTATAAGAACCACGGTTCTATCCCTCAGGTGATGAATGGTCTCGGTATTGCTATCGTTTCCACGCCGAAGGGTGTGATGACTGACCGCGCTGCTCGCGCTGCAGGCATCGGCGGTGAAGTTCTTTGCTACGTCGCCTAACCGAGGAGTGTGAAATGAGTCGAATTGCTAAGATTCCGGTTCAGATCGTTCAGGGTGTCACCTACACGATGACCGCTGAGAACATCACGGTTAAGGGTCCGCAGGGTGAAGTTTCTATGCATATTCTTCCTCTTGTGTCCATCACGGAAGAAGATGGTGCTTTGCACTTCAAGCAGACCGAAGAATCCCGTACTGCCAATGCTAACGTTGGTACGATGCGTGCTCTCGTTGCTGACATGGTTAAGGGTTGTTCTGTTGGCTTCCAAAAGAAGCTCCAGCTCATCGGCGTGGGTTATCGTGCCCAGGCTCAGGGTGACAAGCTCAACCTTTCTCTCGGCTTCTCCCACCCGGTCGTGCACCAAATGCCGGCTGGCGTGAAGTGCGAAACGCCGAGCCAGACTGAAATTCTGATCAAGGGCGCTGACAAGCAGAAGGTCGGTCAGACCGCTGCCGTCATTCGTTCGTATCGTGCTCCTGAACCCTATAAGGGCAAGGGTGTCCGTTATGCTGACGAAGTCGTTGTGATCAAGGAAACCAAGAAGAAGTAATCGGGGCGATACAAAATGATCAACAAGAAACAAAGCCGCTTGCGTCGTGCGCGTGCCACGCGCGCTCGCATTCTGTTGCAGAAGGTCGATCGCCTTACGGTTCATCGCACCAATCTGCACATCTACGCCAGCATCATTTCGGCCGACAATGGCCGTACGCTGGTTTCGGCCTCTACGGTCGAACCCGAAGTGCGTGCTCAGCTCGCGAACGTTTCTGGCCGCGGTGGCAACGTTGCCGCTGCCAAGCTCGTTGGCACGCGTCTTGCCGAAAAGGCCAAGGCTGCCGGTATTGAAACCTGCGCCTTCGACCGTTCCGGCTACCGTTACCATGGCCGTGTCGCCGCGCTCGCTGAAGCTGCGCGCGAAGCCGGTCTCAAGTTCTAAGGCAGGGCGAAATGGCTAAGGTTCAAGCTAAAAACCAGATGGTCGACGAACAGGGCGACGGTCTGCGTGAAAAGATGATCGCGGTTAACCGCGTGACGAAGGTTGTTAAGGGTGGTCGCATTCTTGCTTTTGCTGCTCTCACCGTTGTTGGTGATGGCGACGGCCGTGTTGGTATGGGTACGGGTAAGTCCCGCGAAGTGCCGCAGTCCGTTAGCAAGGCTATGGAACGTGCTCGTCACGACATGAAGCGCTTCCCGCTTAAGAACGGTACGATCCATCATGCTGTTGAAGGCCGTCATGGCGCTTCTCGCGTGATCATGATGCCGGCTCCGGAAGGTACTGGTGTGATCGCCGGTGGTCCGATGCGTGCTGTTTTCGAAGCTGTTGGTATTCGCAACGTTGTTGCTAAGGCCTACGGCTCCACGAACCCGTACAACTTGGTTCGTGCTACCATCCAGGCTCTCAACAATCTGCGTAGCCCTGCCGAAATTGCTGCTAAGCGTGGCAAGACGGTTGAAGAGCTGCTCGGCTAATCAGGAGACCAAAACATGTCCGAAAAGAAGACCGTTAAGGTTACTCTTGTAAAGAGCCCCATCGGTACGAAGGCTGATCATCGCGCTACGCTCGCTGGCCTTGGTCTGAAGAAGATCAACCAGTCTCGCGTTCTCGAAGACACGCCCGCTGTCCGTGGCATGATCAACAAGGTTGCGTACCTCGTGCGCGCCGAATGATCGAAAGGATAACGAAATGCGTTTGAATACGATCAAGCCCGCTGAGGGCTCGAAGCACGCCCGTCACCGCGTTGGTCGCGGTGTTGGCAGCGGTTGGGGCAAAACTGCCGGCCGCGGTCATAAGGGTCAGAAGTCGCGTGCTGGCGGCTTCCACAAGGTCGGTTTTGAAGGCGGTCAGATGCCGATGTATCGTCGCCTTCCGAAGCGTGGCTTTACCTCGCTCACCCGCAAGTTCTGCGAGGTGGTGCGTCTGTCCGACTTGGAACGTTTGGGCGTTGAAGAAATTGACTTGGCCGTCCTTAAGGCTGCCGGTGTCGTTTCTGCTCTCGCTCAGAACGCTCGTGTGATTCTCTCTGGTGCTATCACCCGTAAGGTCACCGTGCGTGGTCTTGGCGTCACCAAGGGTGCCCGTGCTGCTATTGAAGCTGCTGGTGGCTCCATTGTTGACAACGAATAAGACAGCTAACCAAAGAGGACACCGACGTGGCGACCAGCCCCAGCTCTAAGCAACAGTCGGGCCTCAGTAAGTACGGCGACCTTAAGGGTCGCCTGATCTTCTTAGCGCTCGCGCTCGTTGTTTACCGCATCGGTGCACATGTGCCGGTGCCAGGTATCGATCCCGATATGCTCAAGCAGCTCTTTGATGAGCAGCAGGGCGGCATTCTCGGGCTGTTCAACATGTTCTCCGGTGGCGCATTATCGCGCTTCTCGGTGTTCGCGCTCGGTATCATGCCGTACATCTCTGCATCGATTATTATGCAGATGTTGTCCTATGTGTTACCGTCGCTCGAAGCATTGCGTAAGGAAGGCGAGTCCGGCCGCCGCAAGATCACTCAGTACACGCGCTATGGCACGTTGTTGTTGGGTCTCTTCCAGGGGTTCGGTATCGCTGTCGCACTCGAAACGCAGGCAGGCCTTGTGCTTGATCCGGGCTTTATGTTCCGTATCACAACTACGGTTTCCTTGCTGACGGGTACGATGTTCCTGATGTGGCTCGGTGAACAAATCACTGAGCGTGGTTTAGGTAACGGTATTTCGATTATTATTTTTGCTGGTATCGTGGCCGGACTCCCGAGCGGTACTTCTGGGTTATTCCAGTTGGTTTCCACGGGTGCTATCAGTCCCCTTGCAGCAATCTTTGTGATCGCAATTGTTTTGGCAGTGACCGCTTTTGTGGTCTTTGTTGAACGCGGTCAACGTCGTATTACTGTTAACTATGCTAAGCGTCAAATCGGTAATAAGATCTACGGAGGTCAGAGCTCTTACCTGCCTCTCAAGATGAATATGTCGGGCGTTATTCCTCCGATTTTCGCTTCATCATTGATCTTGTTCCCGGCGACCTTAGCTGGCTGGTTTACGACTGGTGACTCGACTCGCTGGATTCGTGACCTTGCCTCGGCACTTTCGCCAGGTCAGCCGCTGTATACCCTTTTGTATGCAGTGCTGATCGTATTCTTTGCTTATTTCTACACGGCGCTTGTTTTCAACCCGAAAGAAACGGCAGAGAATCTTAAAAAGAGTGGTGCGTTCATTCCGGGCATTCGTCCGGGGGATCAAACAGCTCGCTATATCGATCGAGTGCTTTTGCGCTTGACTCTTGGCGGTGCTGTGTACTTGGTCTTTGTGTGTCTCGTACCTGAATTCTTGAATCTTCGCTTTAACGTTCCCTTCTACTTCGGTGGTACTTCACTGTTGATTGTTGTGGTCGTGACGATGGACTTCATGAGTCAGGTTCAGGCCTACATGATGACTCACCAGTATGAAAGTTTGCTGCGGAAGACAAACTTCCGTGGTTTAGGTCAATCGAAGCGCTAACAAACGCGTTTAGATTGGCTACAATCAATCGATGCCTTGTTTTAGTCTTAACCACTGAAACAGCATGGAATGATCTCGAGGGCGCGGTCAGAAATGGCTTGCGCCCCCGATTTTCATTAAATTATTCAGGTTAAAACAAAAAAGAGTGCACTACGCTCTGTTTTGACTTGCAATTAACAGAAAGCTGTAGTATCCTTCTGCGCTTTCCTGCCATGTGGGCATTGTTATCCGTGCTTATGCACGTGGAGATGAGAATGAAGGTTAACGCTTCGGTCAAAAAGATGTGCCGCAAGTGCAAGATCATTAAGCGCAAAGGCGTGGTGCGTGTGATCTGTGCTGACCCGCGTCACAAGCAGCGTCAAGGCTAAAGAGGTAAAAAATGGCTCGTATCGCCGGTATTAATATTCCGCCGCAGCAGCATGCCGAAATCGGTCTCACTGCCATTTATGGCATCGGCCGTTCCCGTGCTCGCGTTATTCTGACGAACTGTGGCATTGAATTTTCCAAGAAGGTCAAGGATCTGACCGACGCCGATCTCGAAAAGATCCGCGAACAGGTCGGCCAGTTTACGGTTGAAGGCGACCTCCGTCGCGAAATTCAGCTTTCGATCAAGCGTTTGATCGACCTTGGCACCTATCGTGGTATGCGTCACCGCAAGGGTCTTCCCTGCCGCGGTCAGCGCACTCGTACGAATGCTCGCACCCGTAAAGGCCCGCGTAAGGCTGGTGTGACGCTCAAGAAGTAATAAAGGACAACTATGGCTGGCAATAATTCCAAGCAGGCTGCTTCGCAGCGTGCTCGTAAGAAGGTCAAGAAGGTTGTGACGGAAGGTATCGCTCACGTGCACGCCTCCTTTAACAACACGATCATCACGATCACTGACCGCCAGGGTAACGCCATTGCGGCGTCTTCCTCCGGTGCTCAGGGTTTCAAGGGTTCCCGTAAGTCCACCCCGTTTGCTGCTCAGGTAGCTGCTGACGTCGCTGGTAAGACGGCTCTTGAATATGGTCTTAAGAATGTCGAAGTCCGCATTTGGGGCCCTGGTCCTGGCCGCGAATCTTCTGTTCGCGCTCTTAATGCGCTCGGCATTCGTGTGACGTCTATTCAGGATGTGACGCCGATTCCGCATAACGGTGTTCGTCCTTCCAAGCGTCGTCGCGTCTAATTTTTATTTTTTCTGTTGAATCCCGTGTCCACATGCATACTGAGGCACGTGGACTGAATGTAGGGATACCTACAGGATAAGAGAGGCATTTTAAATGGCACGATATCTCGGTCCTAAGCTCAAGCTTTCGCGTCGCGAAGGTATTGATCTTAATTTGAAGAGCGCCCGTCGTTCGTTTGAGTCCAAGGTGAAGGACGCCGGTTCCAAGCCGGGCCAGCACGGTAAGATTTCCGGAGCCCGCACGTCCGACTACGGTACTCAGATGCGTGAAGCCCAGAAGGTTAAGCGCATTTACGGTGTGCTCGAACGTCAGTTCCGTCGTTACTTTGCGGAAGCTGATCGTATCACTGGTAATACCGGTGAAAACCTCATCGCTCTTTTGGAATCCCGTCTGGACAATGTGGTTTACCGCATGGGCTTTGGCTCTACGCGCGCTGAAGCACGCCAGGTGGTTTCCCACGGCGCTATCCTCGTCAACGGCAAGAAGGTGAATATTCCTTCCTATCACGTTAAGCCGGGCGATGTCATCTCCGTGCGTGAAAAGGCTCAGAAGCAGGTTCGTATTGCTGAAGCTCTCGACTTGGCTCAGCAGAACGGCTTCCCGGCCTGGGTCAGCGTTGATGCCAAGAAGTTCGAAGGCACGTTCAAGAACGTTCCGGCTCGCGATGAAGTCGCTTACGAAATCAACGAAGCTCTCATCGTCGAACGCTACTCCCGCTAATATCGCTAATGTTGTTGCGGATCGTTTGTGTAGTGCGCAAACAGATCCGCATCCACTAGGCAGGAAAAGCTCTGAGAACGCGGTCATGCAAGTGGCCGCGTTTTCTCGCTACTTAATTAGAATAGATTAAAGAAGCTTTCAAGTAAGCTTTTTTAATCTGATCTAAAATGGTCAGACGGTCTTACAGAACCCTGTCATTACATCTTGTTGATCGACAAATCTGTTTCTCCATTCATCTGTAAGTCTAACTAGCTTATAGGAATGTAAAGGTAATCACTATGGCTAATACCACTCTTTTGAAGCCCACTTCTGTTGAAGTTCAGGTTTCTGAAAATAATCCCAACCGTGCTGTAATCACACTCGAACCGTTCGAACGTGGTTATGGTCACACTCTTGGTAATGCTCTACGTCGTATTCTCTTGAGCTCCATGATCGGTTTTGCTCCTACTGAAGCACAGATCACCGGTGTTGTTCATGAGTATTCCCAGATTGACGGTGTTCTCGAAGACGTTGTTGATATCTTGTTAAACCTCAAGGGCGTTGTCTTTAAGCTTGAAGGTCGAGACGAAGTCACTGTTATCCTTCGTAAGGATGGCGAAGGTGTTGTCACTGCAGCCGACTTTGAGCTTCCGCATGATGTTACTGTGGTTAACCCAGAACATGTGATCGCTCATCTCTCTGGTGGTCGCCTTGAGATGCAGGTGAAGGTTGAAAAGGGTCGCGGCTACCAGCCTGGTGATGTCCGTGCTTTCCACGATGACTACTCTAAGGGTGGTATCGGTCGCATCATTATGGATGCTTCCTTCTCTCCGATTCAACGTGTTGCCTATCAGGTTCAAGCTGCTCGCGTTGCTCAGCGTACCGACCTTGACAAGTTGGAAATGACGATTGAGACCAATGGTGCTGTTGGTCCTGAAGACGCACTTCGTGAAGCTGTCCGTATTCTTCAGGATCAGCTTGCTGTCTTTGGTTCTATCCATCAGGATACTACTACCGACGATAACGAGGAGCCGGAAGAAGAAACGCCTCCGCCGCTCGATCCTATCCTTCTCCGTCCGGTTGACGATCTTGAACTTACCGTTCGTTCTGCTAACTGCCTTAAGGCAGAAAACATTTACTATATTGGCGATCTTATCCAACGCACCGAAAATGAGTTGCTTAAGACCCCCAATCTTGGCCGTAAGTCTTTGAATGAAATCAAGGAAGTCCTCGCTGCTCACGGTCTTACGCTTGGTTCTCGTCTCGAAAACTGGCCGCCTGCCAATGAACGATAATGCCTTGCTCGTCTCTCGTTAGATAAATTTTTTTGAAGAATTTTTCTTCGAATTCATTTGACGATGGTTGCGAGCTGTGCAATAATCGCCATGCTTTATGGCAATAGGGCGTGATCTAGTGATCGCGCCCTTCTCTTTCACCCGACCGCTTTTGATTCTCAAGAGATAGAAGACTCGGGGAAAGGTCAGTCGCTATAGCGATAAATTCATTCATAGACTTTATTAGGAAAGAATAAAATGCGTCACCGTCTTGGTCTCCGCAAGCTTAACCGTACTAGCGCTCACCGTCTCGCTATGCTTCGTAACATGATGTGCTCCCTCATCAAGCACGAAGCTATCAAGACCACCCTCCCGAAGGCTAAGGAACTTCGTCGCGTTGTTGAACCGATGATCACCCTCGCCAAGGATCCTACGCCGGCTAATAAGCGTCTTGCTTTCAACCGTCTCCGCGATCGTGAAGTTGTTGTTAAGCTCTTCAACGAAATTGGTCCTCGCTTTGCCAACCGAAACGGCGGTTACACCCGTATTCTCAAGATGGGTTTCCGCGTTGGCGATAACGCTCCGATGGCCTACATGGAACTTACCGAAAAGGCTACGGCTGTTGAAGAAGTCAAGTCCGAAGAATAATTTTCTTCCTTGATATAAAATTTAGGGCTCGATCAAATGATCGAGCCTTTTGTATTTACGGGGGTCGTAATGGATGCAATGCGCATTGATAAGTGGCTTTGGGCTGCACGTTTTTTCAAGACGCGTTCTATTGCTCAAGAAGAAGTAGGATTAGGCCGCGTTCTGCTTTCTGGCCAACGTTTAAAACCCTCTCGCGATGTCAAAGTTGGGGACTGTTTAGAGATTCATCGTGGAGAAGAAATATTTGTAGTTTATGTTGAAGGTTTGTCGAATACGCGAGGGCCGGCGTCGGTAGCTCAGACGTTATATCGTGAAACAGAAACTAGTCTAAAGGCCCGCGAACAGCGCAAAGAAATGTTGCGTCTCGCGTCCGAGCCCTCACGGTTTATTACGCAAGGTCGCCCTACTAAACGTGATGGCCGCCTATTGAGGAAGTTTCAGGAAGAATGGAATTAGCAATGAAGAAGAGCCTGCTCTATTGATAAGCAGGCTCTTCTTAGTTAGGACGTACGAGTCAGTGCTCTTTAGTAGTTGTAGCCCTCACGGATCCAACGTGCAACATCCAAAGCGCAATATGTCAATATGCCATCGGCACCAGCACGTTTGAAGCAGACCATCGTTTCAAATGTGATTTTCTTCTCGTCAATAGCTCCTGCTTGGGCTGCAAACTTGATCATGGCATATTCGCCGGAAACGTGGTAAGCGAAGGTAGGAGCTTTAAATTCCTGTTTAACACGCCAAAGGACATCAAGATATGGGACACCAGGTTTGACCATGACCATATCAGCGCCTTCTGCAAGATCTAAGCCTACTTCCCAAAGTGCTTCGTCGCCGTTAGCTGGATCTTGTTGGTAGACAGCTTTGTTCGATTTACCTAAGTTGGAAGAGGAACCTACTGCATCACGGAAGGGGCCGTAATAGGAGCTTGCGTACTTGGCAGAATAGGCCATGATTCGTGTATGAATTAAGCCTTCTTTTTCTAGACGATCACGGATGATGCCAATACGACCATCCATCATATCGGACGGTGCGACAACATCAGCTCCGGCTCGAGCTTGCGCTAAGACTTGTTCAACCAGTACTTCAATGGTTTCATCGTTAAGTATGTAGCCTTCTTCATCAATCAGACCGTCCTGACCGTGGGTAGTATAGGGGTCAAGAGCAACGTCACACATGACGCCTAATTGTGGGTAGGCTTGCTTTAAAGCCTTTACGGCACGAGGAATGAGTCCATTGGGATTGGCTGCTTCACGACCATCCGGCGTCTTCAGTTCTTCTGCAATATGAGGGAACAGTGCGAGCATTGGAATGCCAAGTTCAACGCATTCACCTGCTACTTTGAGAAGCTCGTCAATGCTCAAGCGATCAACGCCAGGCATAGACGGAACCGGTTCACGAAGCCCCGTCCCTTCGATTACAAAAACAGGAAGAATCAAATCGTTCGGTGTGACAACATTTTCTCGCATGAGGCGGCGGGAAAAGTCATCGTGACGCATACGACGCATACGTACGCTCGGATAGGCACCAAGTGTCTGCATTTTTTTATTCCTACAAAAGGTAAGGCTGACGTTTAAAGAAGTCAGTAATCAATGGGTGTTCCTTAACTTTAATCCCTTGGTCTTTCCTCAGCATTAAGTCCAAGCCAACTTTCCAAAACAGAAGCCAATTCAGCAGTCCCTTCTTTTTTCATGCCTGAAAATAATTGAACAGTGACATGAGAGCCAATTTCTGCTGCGCGTTTTTGAGCCATACGCAATGTGGTTCGGCGTTCCATGTTTTTTAATTGGTCTGCTTTATTTAATAACCAGTGCATCTTAACATTTGGACGTCCAGCCATAAATTCTATTAACCATTCATCCGTTGGCATGAATGGACGACGAGCATCCATGACAATAACAAGGCCAGTCATGGTCGGACGTTGCGCAATATATCCACCGACTAATTGTGACCAAGTTTTACGAGTGTCTTCGCTTGCTTTCGCAAAACCATAGCCTGGTAAGTCCACGAGATACCCAATATCATCACGGTTACCTTGCTCATTCTTTTGAGAAAGTGCAAAAAAGTTGATCAATTGCGTACGTCCAGGTGTCTTACTAGCAAAGGCTAAACGCGTTTTACGGGTAAGGACATTGATTGTTGTCGATTTACCTGCGTTGGAGCGACCTGCAAATGCAATTTCAGGTACTCCTTCGGGAGGGAGACCAGACAATTTAGCTGCTGAAATGACGAAACGAGCAGAGTCAAAAATACTCAAGGCGACCTCGAAAAAAAATAAAAGAGTGTCTCATTGTACTCGGTGAATCATTCCTTTTTGATGGAATGATTCACCTTAATCCTGGATATTAGGGAGCTTTACCAAAGACTTCATTTAACTGCATGGACACACGGACAAAGGTTGTGCGCATGGTCAGCTCTTTCAGTCGACGTGCACCTACATAGGTGCAGGCACTACGGACGCCACCAAGAATGTCTTGAACGGTTTGGTCGACAGGTCCTCTCGCAGGAATTAAAACTGCTTTCCCTTCGGCTGCTCGGTACTTGGCGACACCACCAGAGTATTTGTTCATTGCATTACGTGAGCTCATGCCATAGAAGCGCTTAAAGGTGCCCTGTTCTGTTTCAACAATTTCACCTGCGGATTCGTTGTGACCTGCTAGCATGCCGCCAAGCATCACAAAGTCTGCTCCACCGCCAAATGCTTTAGCTATGTCGCCCGGGACTGTACAACCACCGTCGGCACAGATGCGGCCTCCTAATCCATGCGCTGCATCAGCACACTCAATAATGGCTGAAAGTTGTGGATATCCAACTCCGGTCATCTTTCTGGTTGTACAAACAGAGCCAGGTCCGATTCCAACTTTGACAATGTCAGCCCCTGCCAAAAGCAATTCTTCGGTCATGTCTCCGGTAACCACATTCCCAGCCATGATGACCAGGTTTGGATAGGTTTCTCTAACCTTTTTGACAAAAGCAACGAAAGCTTCCGTATAGCCATTAGCCACATCAATACAAACGTATTGAATTGCTTCAGGTGCCTTTGTCATGGTTTGCTGGAACTTTTCCCAATCGTGATCTCCAATCCCGAGAGAATAAAAAGCCGAAGATTTCTCTTCTAGCCGACTAAAGAAGTCGACATATTCATCGTGTTCATAGTGCTTGTGAAGCGCGGTGGACATTTGGTGGGCGGCTAGTGCGCGCGCCATTTCAAATGTGCCTGTTGTATCCATATTTGCGGCGATAATGGGAATTCCATGGTACTTCACGGGGGAGTGCAAAAATTTGAATTCTCGCGTAATGTCTACTTCACTTCTGCTCGTGAGAGTTGAGCGTTTTGGGCGAATGAGAACGTCTTTAAAGTCAAGTTTGACGGAGTTTTCAAGGTGCATAAATGTCTCCTTGGAAATGAAGCGGATGTGACCATATAACAGACACAAAAAACGCCGCATCTCAATAGTTACTGAGATCCGGCGTTTATATATTCTACGTTGAAATTCTCATAAAGAGCAAGCCTTTAAAAGGCTTGCGAGACTGGGTTAAAGATCTAATAATCGTTCACCCTGAATCAGGTGTTCGTAAGTTTCTGGGTCTCGCAAAGGAATGACTCGATCACCATCGACGAGGATTTCCATGGGGAGTACACGGCTGTTGTAGTGACAAGCCATACTGGCACCATAAGCTCCGGCATCCAAGACGGCCAACCAATCATTGGCTTTCACCGCCAGTTCTCGAGCACGACCTAAGAAATCAGAACTTTCACAGACTGGTCCTACGACATCCATGACTAATGGCTCTATGTCATGACGTTCTACGACTGGGACGATGTCCATCCAGGCTGAATAGAGAGCTGGTCGAATTAGGTCGTTCATTCCGCCTTCGACAATACAGAAATTACGTGTATCACCGTACTTAATGTATTGCACCTGAGTCATGAGTACGCCAGCATTTCCTACGATGGAGCGTCCAGGCTCAACGAGAAGTTTAATGTCACCGAATCCACGAGCTTTCAGTAACGCTTTTATTGGTTGTAGTAGGGCTTGTGGCGTCGGAGGGACATCTTCAGGACGATATTGAATGCCTAGGCCACCACCGATATCAATGTGTGATAAGACGAGACCTCGTGTTTTCAAGCGATCCATCGTATCGATAAGACGTGTGACAGAATCTAAATAAGGCTGGATGTCAGTGATTTGGCTTCCAATGTGTGCGTCAATACCTTTGATTTCAATACCAGGCATATTGGCGGCACGAAGGTAAATTGTTTCCGCGTGAGCAATAGGAATGCCAAACTTATTATTTTTGAGACCTGTCGAAATGTAAGGGTGGGTTTTAGGGTCAACATCAGGATTGCATCGAATGGAGATGGGGGCTCTAAGTCCAAGAGCCTGAGCTATTTCATTGATGCGTTCGAGTTCTGGTTCACTCTCGACGTTAAAACATCCAATCCCTTGTTGCAGAGCATAAGCAATTTCTTTGCGAGTTTTGCCTACTCCTGAATAAACAATTTTGTGTGGGGCAAATCCTGCTCGTAAGGCACGAGCAATTTCACCACCACTGACGGTGTCAACCCCAGCCCCCAATTTAGCCAAGATCTGCAAAATACCCGCAGTGGAATTGGCTTTCATGGCATAGCATACCTGATGAGGAACATCAGCTAAAGCTGACTGATAAGCCATGAAGTTAGTTTCAATTTGCGCACGGGAGTATATGTATGTCGTGCTTTCTACCTCTTGCGCTATGCGAGAGAGGGGTACGTTTTCACACCATAGTTCAACGCCTTGACGATGAAAGAAAGTATGTGGACGGCTACAGGCTGAGGTGTCGAAGGTCATGAGAAAAAAGGTGTGTTAAAGTCCAGAAGAAGAATTTTGCATAGAGACTGGTGCTTGCTGATCGGGCATATAGAGGTCTCCCTTTTGACCGCAACCAGTTAGGCTGATGCATAGTGTGGTGATAATGCCAACTAAAACGGCAGTTCTCAACATAGGAAATCCTTTCACAATGGATAAAGATACAGAATTTTTAACCGTCGCCGAAGCAGAAATGCAATCTTTAGAGGCATGGCTTGAACTAGCTTCTGAAGATGTTGATTGCATGCGTAGCGGTAATGTACTCACGATTGAGCTTGAAAATGGCGAACAAGTAGTCGTCAATATTCAGACCCCTATGCGTGAGATTTGGTGTGCTTCTCGCTTTGGAGGGCATCATTTCTCTTTGCAACAAGGTGCATGGAAAGACTCTCGCTCAGGATTGACGCTCGAAGAAGTTGTTCGTGATGCATTAACGCGACTCGGCGCGGAGCTTTAATCAAATAGCAAGTGTAGCGGTTATCGATTACGATAACCATAAGGAAAAAAGAGGAGATGCTTTCTTTGTGTACTAGATTCTCTTTTTAACTTTGTGATGGACATGAAAAAGGGAGTGTTGAAAAAGTCAGGATGTTCTGAACTTTGTCACACTCCCCATGTCTTTTTGAGTCCTTAGAAGATCTGATCTCGCACGAGCTCGGAGGTACTATTTTCACTTGAACTCATGAGGTCAGAGAAATCGGCACCGTGAATGGGGTCGCGATAAAAATATTCTCCGTTGGATTCTACGACGCTCTCTGGCATTTGACGCATGTAATTGGGTGTGTCTTTAAGTGTTGCCTTCATAAAGTCAATCCAAATTGGTAAGGCAAGACCGCCTCCGGTTTCACGTGAGCCGAGCGGCTTCGGAGTATCGTATCCCATCCAGGTCACGGCAACTAAGTTACCAGCATAGCCACAGAACCAAGCGTCGTGACTATCGTTGGTGGTTCCTGTTTTGCCGCCGATATCAGTTCGGCCGAGCATTTTTGTGGCACGAGCTGCAGTGCCATGTGTTGCTACACCATGTAGCAAACTATGCATAATGTAGGCATTGCGATCATCAATAGCTCGAATAGACTCATCCCCTGCGGTTCGATTAGTGGCACGCATCAAAGTTCGACCATCGACATCGGTGACACGTTCAATCAAGTAAGGTTGTACTCGATAGCCACCATTGGCAAAGACTGTGTATCCACCTAACATTTGCCAAGGCGTGACGCTACCTGCACCTAATGCCATCGGAAGGTTAGCTGGTTGCTTTTCAGGTGGGAAGCCAAACTTACGAACGAATTCCTGCGCATATTCAGGGGTAATGGCCTGCATGATACGAATAGAAATCAAATTCTTGGACTTTTCCAACCCACGACGCAATGGCATAGGGCCATCAAAACGACCTTCATAGTTTTTAGGCTCCCAAATCTTATTACCTGTAAGCTTGGGATCAATACTGATTGGCGCATCGTTGATGATAGTAGCTGGTGTAAAGCCTTTATCTAAAGCAGCTGAATAGATAAAGGGTTTAAATGACGAGCCAGGCTGACGCCAAGCTTGTGTGACGTGGTTGAACATGTTTAGGTTAAAGTCAAACCCACCCACTAATGCGCGTACTGCACCTGTATTAAAGTCGCCAGCGACAAACGCTGCTTCGACGCGAGGTACTTGGGCTAATGTCCATTGTTTGCCATTTGCAGAGCGCATCACACGAATGACGGCACCAGGCTTGAGTGCTTTGTCGATATAGGCTTTCGAGACTTTACCAAGATGACGACGAGCAAATTTTAGGCTGTTCGCATCAAGGGTTATAGTTTCATTGGCAGATATGGCAGCGGTAATACCCTTGGGGGTTGCCTCAATGACGATTGCAGGCAACATAAAGGGAGATGTGGTCGTTTTTTCTAAAGCCTGTCGGATGGTGGACGGACGTTTGGATACGTCGCTTAAGTCGATATAACCTTCTGGGCCACGATAACCATATTTACGATCGTAGGAAATCAACTGACGACGCACGGCATCGACGGCGGTTTTTTGAGCTGTCATATCGATCGTGGTGTAAACGTTGATACCACGAGAATAGGTTTCTTCTTTGAAAATGTCATAGACCAACATACGGGCGAGCTCTGCCGCATATTTTGCGGTAATCGATTCTTCACTCATATTGGCGGCAACCATTTCCTGCTGCGTGGTCACACGACGAGTTTCCATGGGTTGAGCCTTTTCGGTCTCATAAGTGAGTTCGTCGATATAACCCAAGTCAAACATGCGGCGTAGTACATAGTTTTTGCGCATGGTTGCTCGCGTTGGATTCACGATGGGGTTATAGGCGGAGGGTGCTACAGGGAGACCAGCTAATGTAGCGGCTTCCCCCACAGAAATTTGGTCAAGTGAACGACCAAAATAGGTACGTGCAGCGCTTTGGAAACCGTAAGAACGTTGACCTAAATAAATTTGGTTTAAGTAAATTTCCAAAATCTGGTCCTTCGTCAAAGTTTGCTCGATTTTGAAGGACATGGCGATTTCGTAAAGTTTACGGGTATAAGTGCGTTCGGATGATAAAAAGAAGTTACGCGCAACTTGCTGTGTAATCGTAGAGCCTCCTTGCCCACGCCGTCCAGTGACGAGATTCGCGAACGCAGCACGTAAAATTCCTGTAATTTCGATCCCGGGATGCTCATAGAAGCCATCGTCTTCCGCGGCAAGGATTGCGTGTTTAACATGAGCAGGGATTTCAGTTAATCGGACAAAGTCACGACGTTCTTCGCCAAATTCACCAATAAGTTTGCCGTCAGCACTCCATACGCGTAAAGGAACGCAGGGGCGATAGTCGGCAACAGTGTCAATGGGAGGTAGTTGACGATAGATGAAAGCAAAAACAAAGACGGATAGCAGAATACCAGAAGCAACGCCAGCCAAACAGATACCTAGAAACCACTTAAAAAAGGACGCGGCTTTTGAACTTTTACGCGTTGGCTTACGTGCTGGAGGTGTTTTTCGTTTAGTTTGAGTCACGAGAAGACTAGGTGATAAATAGCGCGAGTGACAACGTGTATGTCGTACGTTGCTTTCTACGCATGAATAATGGGAAATGAATCGATTGTAGTCGAGAACCCCGATTCACGACATGTTGAATCGTATGAGAGATTGCCATAAACACTCAGTTTTGTATGGATTTGCAAGTGTTAACTATCACTCGGCCGTGAGTTGTTGTTTTTTAGCTACTCTAAAAAGAGCAAAAAGTCGTGCAACAAAAGGAAGATACGGAAGCTTTTCTCTTTCTAGTACTGAGGTTTCTCGTAAAGCGCGATAATAATTTCTTGCATTTGGAGCAAAGCGATTATGACAAATCCTATTTATCGCCTGCCTGTAACAGTTGAAGCTTCGTCCATTGATATTCTTGGTCATGTGAATAATCGAGAATATATTCGCTGGATGGAAGAGGTTGCAACGTTGCATGCGGCATCTAGGGGACAGACATTTGAGGCGCTTAAGGCTTCAGGTTGTGCTTGGGTCGTGCGTCAACACTGGATTGAGTATCTAAAACCAGCGTTGCTCGGGGATAAATTGGACGTTTATACATGGGTACAAACGATCCGCAGAATTTCATCGCTCAGAAGGTATGCGATTATGCGTCAAGGTGAGCTACTCACAGTGGGCGCGACTGAATGGGTGTATGTAGATTATGTGAGACGTCGTCCTATGGCGATCCCACCAAATGTACAAGAAGCTTTTCAGCTGTTGCCGCCAGAGGCGCCAGAGTTACAAGAAATGGGGATTAGCAGGATGGTGCGATTTGCGCCTAGTGTTGGCCTCTAATGATGCCAAGTGGATTAAAGGGCTATGGAATACACCGTAAAAATTGATGATTTGACATTTGGATATGGGGGGCGAACCATTCTACAAAACGTGTCCATGCGCTTTGGTGCAGGTAAAGTTGTCGCTATTATGGGCGGTTCAGGAATGGGGAAAACAACCTTGCTGAAGTTAATCGGCGGCTTGTTAACGCCACAAAGCGGTGAGATTACGATCGCTGGCGAGAAGATGTGTACAGGGGATCAAAAGAGCCTCTATCGTCTACGTCGTCGTATGGGGATGTTGTTTCAGTTTGGAGCGTTGTTTACTGATCTATCGGTTTTCGAGAACGTAGCATTTCCCATGCGTGAGCAGACGAATCTTGATGAAGAAACGATTCGAGATTTGGTGTTGATGAAGCTCAATGCCGTGGGTTTAAGAGGGGCTGCGCCTTTGATGCCGTCTGAGATTTCTGGGGGCATGGCTCGTCGTGTTGCTTTGGCGCGTGCCATTGCTTTGGATCCTGCGGTCATCATGTATGACGAGCCTTTTGCTGGGTTAGACCCTATTTCGATGGGTGTGACTGCTAATTTGATTCGTCGTCTTAACGATGCCTTGCAAGCGACATCTATCATTGTGACTCATGACGTGGCTGAAACGTTTGAAATTGCAGACTATGTTTATATGATTAACGCGGGGCGTATTGCGGCTGAGGGGACTCCTGAGGTTTTGCGCCATACGGAAGAACCTTTTGTGAAGCAGTTTATTCATGCTTTACCTGATGGACCTGTGCGTTTTCACTATCCTGCGCCTACGATCGGTCAGGATTTCGGAGGTGAGAAGGCATGAGAAGTTTGATGACAAATGTGGGGCAATTGGTCGTAAGCATTTTTAGGCGCATTGGTCGCTTTGGCCTTTTTGCTTGGACTTTGTTATTGCGTCTTAGCGGTGCTCGTTTGGCTCCTGTGATTCAGCAAATCCATTTTATAGGGAACTATTCACTGCTTATTATTGCTGTGTCTGGTCTTTTCGTGGGTTTTGTGTTGGGGTTACAAGGCTATTACGTATTGGTGACTTATGGGAGTGAGCAGGCTTTAGGAACGATGGTGGCTTTATCTCTAGTGAGAGAGTTAGGCCCTGTTGTGACTGCCCTTTTATTTGCGGGCCGTGCTGGTACGGCATTAACGGCCGAAATTGGTCTTATGCGTGCAGGTGAGCAATTGGCCGCTATGGAAATGATGGGGGTTGACCCTGTGAAGCGTGTATTAGCGCCAAGATTTATAGGAGCCTTCATCTCTATGCCGATCTTAGCTACGATTTTTTCTGCAGTTGGGATTGTGGGGGCTTGGTTTGTCGGTGTTCAAATGATTGGAACTGACAGTGGCGCTTTCTGGAGCCAAATGCAAAGTGCAGTGGATATTTGGGACGATATTTTTAACGGCTTTATTAAAAGTGTCGTATTCGGGATTGCGGTTGCTCTTGTAGCACTTTTTCATGGTTATGTTGCTCGCCCAACCCCTGATGGTGTTTCTAGAGCAACGACAAGTACCGTGGTGATTTCTTCACTTTTAGTGCTTGGTTTGGACTTTATTATGACGGCGTGGATGTTCACCACAGTTTAAAAACAAAAAGGATCTTAGGTTATGGACAAAAATCGCACCCTCGAATTTTATGTAGGGATCTTTGTGGTGTTGGGGTTTGTCGCCATGCTTTTTATGGCGCTTCAGGCTGCTAACTTAGGTAGTTTCACGTTTGGTCATAAGAGTTATACCGTGACCGCTGCGTTTGACAATATCGGTGGATTGAAGCCTCGTGCAGCGGTGAAGTCTGCAGGTGTGGTGGTGGGACGTGTACAGTCCGTCGTCTTTGATCCACAAAGCTTTCAGGCGGTGGTGACCATGGATATTGATGCGGCTTATCCCTTCCCGACGGATAGTTCGGCGAAGATCTTAACGGCTGGTTTGTTAGGCGAGCAATACATTGGTATTGAGCCTGGTGCTGATGAGGGGAATCTTGCAAACGGAGATGAAATTCGTCGCACTCAAAGCGCAGTGGTTTTGGAATCGTTGATTAGTCAATTTCTCTATAACACCGCCGAAAAGTCGGCTAACGAGTGACGAACAATAAGGAGAAGCAAATGACGCCCTCGTTAAAAAAGTGGCTACCCGCGTCGATCAGCATGGCTTTACTTGCGGGATGTGCTCAAGTGCCCCCGGATGCAGGTCAATCGCCTGAAGACCCGTACGAAAGCTTTAATCGCCAAATGTTTGCTTTTAACGATAGCCTTGATCGTGCGGTGTTGAAGCCGGTGACGAAGGGCTATCGTTGGGTTGTCCCAGAAAAGGCTCGAGAAGGGGTTTCTAATGTTATCGATAACTTAGGGGAACCGAATAATGCATTTAACAATTTCTTACAGGGAAAAGTAAGTGAAGGGATAACATCGACCTTCCGCTTCTTGTTGAATTCAACGTTGGGTATTGGTGGTCTTTTTGATGTCGCTACCTGGGTTGGTATGGAGCGAGCGCCTGAAGATTTTGGACAAACCTTGGGGGTTTGGGGCGTGGGGGAAGGACCTTATCTTGTGTTGCCATTGCTCGGCCCTTCGGGTGGTCGCGATGTGTTCCGTTGGCCGGTCAGTGCGGCAACTGACCCAATGACTTACGTTCTCTGGAATGAGGACTGGTATTGGCGCGTGAGTTATGCAGGGGTTGAGGCAGTGGATTTACGCTCGCGTATGATGGATGCTGGTCTGGACGATATGCGTGCCAATGTTGTTGATGAGTATGTGGCAGTACGAAATGCATATCGTCAACAGCGTAGACATGCTATTGCAGACGGGACTCAGTCAGGCGAAGAAGAGCTTGAGTCCTTGACGCCGCTTTCATTTGATGATGACGATACGTCTGATAACAATACTGTAAAGGAACCATAATGCAAAGACGAGATTTGATTTTAGCAACTGCTGTTAGCATGGCATTCGTTTCGTGTCCCGTGTTTGCGAAACAGGAGCAGGATCCTTTCGAATGGGTTTTGTCTGTGAGTAACGGGATTTTGCAAGAAATAAAAGCTAATCCTCAGTTACATGCGGGTGACCCAGTGGCTTTACAGGCACTTGTCGACAACCGTGTGATGGCCTGTGTCGACTTTACGATGATGACTCGCATGACTGTGGGCCCGAAGTGGCGTCAAGCTTCACCAGAAGAGCGCCAACGTTTGATGACGGGTTTTGAAAAGCTTTTGATTCGTATTTATTCTGGCGCTCTCAAGAATGTGAAGGATCATACGTGTGAATTGCGACCAACGCGTAATCGCAAGGTCAAGGACGAAATGGTGATTCGTACGCTCTTGAAAGCGCAGGGGCAACCTGATATTGGCCTTGATTATCGAATTTACCGTAATAAAGTTGGCGAATGGAAGATCGTTGACGTCAATGTAGAAGGTATTTGGATGGTTGAAAACTATCGATCTCAGTTTGCGTCCACATTGAATCAAGATGGTATTCCAGGGTTGATTCGTCTTTTAGAAGAGAAATCTGATGCCTTGGTGGATGCTAATGCACAAAAGACCAAGTAACCTATGAAGTTCAATACATCTCACTTAACCTTTGTTGAAGCCTCGAAAGCTAAGGTACAAGTCATTCAAGCTACGCGTAATGGTGATTACACGTTGGATTTTGAAGGTGTTGTTCGTGTTGATAGTACGGTGTTGGCACTGGCACTCTATGTCTATCGTCAAGCGAAAGCTACGGGCAAAGAGTTAACTCTGCTATCTGTGCCGTCAGGGTTTCTGGAGCTAGTAAAACTCTACGGTTTGGAGACTTTACTTAAACCTCATTAAAATAAAATAATTCATGTTAACGGCGCGGCTATCCGCGCCGTTTCTATGTCAATTCTTGATTGACTCTACCATTGTGGGGGTGATTGTGTTAGTTTTCGGAAGGCATAACACCTTTTGAACTAGAGTCACGCTCTTACTCAACTTCTTACGAAAAAACACCATGCAACAGCTAAAAATCAATGGCGGTCACCGTCTTGTCGGCGAAATACGTGCTTCTGGAGCCAAGAATGCAGCATTACCTATCTTGGCTGCTTCTTTGTTGACGGCAGATGATTTAGTGCTTCATAACGTGCCTGATTTGGCTGATGTGCGTACGATGCTAAAGTTGCTAGCTGGCATGGGTGTTAAAGTCCAGCGAGAAGGTACGGATGTCACTCTTAACGCGAGTACAGTGACGAGCACGATTGCTCCTTACGATTTAGTCAAGACGATGCGAGCGTCAGTGTTGACATTGTGTCCGTTGGTTGCGCGCTTTGGTAGTGCGGATGTGAGTTTGCCCGGGGGGTGTGCTATTGGCGCCCGCCCAGTAGATCAGCATATTCGTGGCCTTCGTCAGTTAGGAGCGCAAGTTGAGATCGATCATGGATATGTGCGCGCGACATCATCGCGCTTGACAGGTGCACATATCGTGACAGATATGGTGACAGTGACAGGTACAGAAAACCTGGTGATGGCTGCTGTGTTAGCAGACGGATGCACTGTGATTGAGAACGCTGCTCGAGAACCTGAAGTCGTGGATCTTTGCAACTGTCTTAATGCGATGGGAGCTCGCATTCAGGGGGCGGGAACACCTGTTCTCTATATTGAAGGGGTAAAGCAGCTTCATGGCGCAGAACATACAGTAATTGCTGATCGCATTGAGGCTGGTTCATTCTTTGTTGCATCAGTAGTGACGCAGGGCGACGTCTTGGTGACTCATTGTCAACCAGGTCATATGGAAGTTGTGTTGGATAAACTACGTCGTTGTGGTGCTCAGCTAGATATTGGTAATGATTGGGTTCGTGTGCGCATGGACGGTCGTCCTCAGCCTGTGTCAATTCGTACTGTACCCCACCCAGGGTTCCCAACAGATATGCAGGCGCAGTTCATGACATTGAATTGTTTGGCTACAGGGACTGCTCATATTACAGAAACGATTTTTGAGAATCGTTTCATGCATGTGCCGGAACTTTTGCGTCTTGGTGCTCATATTACGATTGAAGGCCATACTGCAATTGTTGAAGGCGTGCCTGAGCTCACTGGTGCTACGATTATGGCAACCGACCTGCGTGCATCTGCATCGTTGGTGATTGCAGCGTTAGCGGCACAAGGGAGTAGTACTGTTGATCGTATTTATCACCTAGATCGCGGCTATGAGCGTATGGAAGATAAGTTGCGTCAATTAGGTGCGGATATTGTGCGCGTTGACGTTTGAAAAAGCGTTAGCTAGGTGTGCTTATGCAAAACGGAGAAGCAAATGAGTTGGATTGATGAAGTTCACTTTAACGATGAAGGCTTGGTACCCGTCATTGTGCAGGATGCTGAGACGCGTCGTTTACTTCTCTAGATCTCGTGGTCAGGTTTGGTGTAAAGGCAAGTCGTCAGGCAATGAGCAACGTGTGTTAGGCATGCAACTTGATACAGATGGAAAGGCGGTTTTGTATCTTGTTGATCAGCAAGGAGGAGTAGCATGCCATACGGGGCATACAAGCTGCTTCTGGCGTGAGCTTGGTTCTGGTGGTTGGCGTGAATCTGAGCCTGTGATCCGCGCCCCAGAGGATATGTATCGATAACGATCAAATGAAGATATACCTAAGCGAGGATGCTCATACCACTCTAAGGAAGTATAGTGAACATCAAAAAAACATCATAATGGCTTATCGCCTGAAAAGCTTGGGTGATGGTAAGCTTAGGATAACGCTGATCATTACAATTGGTATTGTGATTTAAATGAATCCTTGTATGAAGCATGGGTTCGCAAGCATTACTCTTGATAGAGGTTTCCATGCAACTTGACGATTGTCTGTTTTGCCGGATCGCACGTGGAGAAATCCCCGCATCCAAGGTGTATGAAGATGAGGAAGTACTTGCTTTCCGAGACATCAATCCGAAGGCGCCGATTCATTTTCTGATTATCCCGAAAAAACATATTCAGTCTTTAGCTCAGGCTGAGCCTGAAGATTCTGCGCTTTTGGGTAAAATGCTCGGATTAACGCGTACGTTAGCATTGCAGGAAGGTGCAAAGAACGGCTTCCGCGTCATTATCAACACTGGTCGCGATGGCGGTCAGGAAGTTGATCATTTACACATTCATGTTCTTGGCGGTCCTCAGCCTTGGACGAAATAATCTCAGGAGAGAAAAATGGGTTCCCTTTCTATTTGGCACTGGTTGATCGTTTTGGTCATTGTTGTGCTGGTTTTTGGTACGGGCAAGCTTAAGAATATGGGTAAGGACCTTGGTGGTGCGATCAAGGGCTTTAAGGATGGCATGAAGGAAGGCGAAGAAGCGCCTAAGAAGGAAATTGCCCAAGATAAGGCTAGCACCGTTGATGTGGAAGCCAAGGATAAGACGAACGCCTCTTAATCTGTTCAGATCTTGATCGTATAGAGATCAAGTGAAGATAGTGAGCGTATGATGCTTAAGCTAACGGCCGCGGCAGTCTTTGGGGCTGACCGCGGCTCTTTAGTGAAAGACAAGGATAAACATGTTTGACTTCGGTTTCAGTGAGATGTTGGTTATCGGGACGATTGCCCTTGTGGTACTTGGGCCAGAACGACTGCCGACAGTAGCTCGTACAGCGGGGGAATGGATTGGAAAAGCGCAGCGTTTTGTTGCACAGGTCAAATCCGACATCAACCGAGAGACGGAACTCGCAGAACTCAAACGGATTCAGGATGAGGCCAAGGCTCTCGCCAACGATGTGAAGTCTACGGTTGAGAAGTCCGCGTCCTCAATCGAAAAAGAGGTTCAATCTGTTTCGGTTGATACAAAAGATGCGGTATCCCAAGCGCAGGACAGCTTGAAAGAAATAGAAGAGTCTGTGAACAAAATGGCTTCGGCTGGCACTAGCGATGAAATCGCAGATTTCTACGGTTGGGGAGATAGCTCTACAACAGCTGAGCCGATGTACAAGTGGGAAGAGCCCAAGACCTTTACTAAGAGATATCATGCGGGGCCTTCGGTGGATGAGCTTGCACAAGAAATTGCAAAGCTTCGTCGAGAGTTAGGCATGAGGGATGCTCAGTTGGGTGGCAATAATCGTCGTTTGGCCGCTCGCGCTAGAACGAATCGTCCTCGTATTTATCGATAAAACACAGCTATGGCAGAAAATCAAAAACAGCTTGAAGCTCCTGATGACCCCGCCAACGAACAACCGTTGGTGAGCCATTTGATAGAACTCCGAAATCGTACCGTTAAGTCCGCTATTGCCGTTTTGGTGGTCTTTGCTTGTCTTTCCCCCTTTATGAAGCAAATCTTTGACTTCTTGAGTCAGCCGTTGATGGTTGCGCTACCTCAAGGAGTGAAGTTGCTTGCTACTGGGGTGGTGGCTCCTTTTATGGTGCCATTAAAAGTTACGTTATTTGTGGCTTTTTTAATTGCGTTGCCGTTTGTGCTCTATCAGTTGTGGGCCTACGTGGCTCCTGCGCTTTATCGTAGAGAAAAACGCCTGGCGCTCCCAATTTTAGTATCATCGATTACGATGTTTGCGGTTGGGATGGCGTATTGCTATTTCGTCGTTTTCCGCATGGTTTTCCAATTTATTGCTGGTTTTTCACCTGATAGCGTGAACTTTGCACCAGACATCGATTCTTATTTCAGCTTTGTGTTGACGATGTTTGTGGCTTTCGGTTTGACGTTTGAGGTGCCGATTGTTGTGATGGTGCTTAACCATGTCGGTTTAGCATCTTATGAAAAGCTAGTGAAAGCACGCCCGTTTGTGATTGTTGGTGCTTTTGTGATTGCTGCCATTTTTACACCGCCAGATGTGCTTTCTCAGTTGCTCTTAGCTTTGCCGTTGGTTATTTTGTTCCAAGCGGGCATTTGGCTTGTGAAGTTCTTCGGAAAAACTCAGGAAGATATCGATGCCATGCCAGATGACAAAGACGAATAAATTTTAGATAAGAAAACGCGCCTTCAAGGCGCGTTTTCTATTTAGGGCACGGTACTAATGGTATCAATGGTAGCCGATCCGCTTTGTGCACGTTCGATAGCATTCTTTGGACGCTCGCCTGGGGTGACTGTTAAAGTGACGAGTTGAGTTCCTCGAAGTACTTCCACTTCTACAGGAATGCCGGGTTTTAGTGCTGCGATGATTTGAAGTACGCGATTGACGTGAAAAATTTCTTCGCCATTAATTTTTTTCAAAATATCGAAAGCATGGAGTCCTGCTTGGGCGGCGGGACTTTTGCCAAGGACGTGACTTACCATCACTCCTTGCGAGACAGCGAGCCCTAAATCTTGAGCGAACTCTCGGGAGAGCTGACGTGGGACAAAACCAAAATATCCACGTTCAACAACTTTGCCTTCCATGAGGCTCGGTAGTACGCGTTCGATGATGGAGCTGGGAATAGCAAAACCGATACCGATAAAGCCGTCAGATTGCTCAGGGGAAAAAATGGCTGTATTGATGCCAATGAGCTCTCCTTGAGCATTAATAAGAGCACCACCCGAATTTCCTTGGTTAATGGCAGCGTCTGTTTGAATGAAGTCTTCGTAATTGTTGAGCCCTAAACCATGACGTCCTAGTGCGGAAACAATGCCTGCTGTAACTGTTTGCCCGACATCAAAGGGGTTCCCAATAGCTAGCACGGATTGCCCAATACGCAATCGTGTGCTATCACCAATAGTCACTGTTGGCAGATCTTTTTCATGAATCTGTAGAAGTGCTAGATCTGTTTCAGGGTCACTCCCAACAAGGGTTGCTTCTATTTGGCGGCCGTCTGGTAGACCTACAAAGAGGCCTTTGATTGCCATGACAACATGGTAATTTGTTAGGACGTGACCGTCGGTTGATACAATAACCCCGCTACCAAGCGTATCGAAATCTTGTTCAGGCAAGCTATTCCAGTTGGTGCCAATTTGTTCGGCTCGTGCGCCTGGATCATCGTGACGAGTAAAGATGGTAACAACTGCAGGTGCGGCTTTACTGACAGCTTCACTAAAATCAGGGACGGCAAGCCCACTCGCTTTGTTCGAAGAGGGCAACCATGTTGGTTGCCAATTGGTGGTGAGGGTGGCTACGGTTACAATGCCAAGACCAACTGTGACAGATTGGGCAAAAGCTAGCCACAACTTACGGATCATGGAAACTTGCTCCGAACAAAAAAGACTAAAAGAGGAAAGGATACATTATGCAGACTCGTGCATTGCTTGACTACTTAAATGAGTATCTTTGCGTTTCAATTTTCAAAGATTACGCCCCCAATGGCCTTCAAGTGGAAGGGAAGCCAGAAATCAAGCGCATTGTGATTGGTGTTAGTGCAAGCCAAGCGCTCATTGATTATGCGGTCTCGGTCGGCGCAGACTGTGTTTTGGTACATCATGGGTGGTTTTGGAAGGGGGAAAAATCAGAAATCACAGGGATGAAGTATCGACGGTTGAAGTCATTGATGTCTGCAGATATCAATTTGATTGCTTATCATCTACCGTTAGATGCTCATCCTGAAGTCGGGAATAATGCTCAAATTGCTCGTCTTTTAGGTCTTACGATTACAGAGCAAATGGGACATTATGATCTGTTGTGCTTGGGGACGCTAAATGATGGTCCGATGTCGTTAGATCGGTTTGTCAAGATTGTAGAGACGGCTTTTGGATGTAAGCCCTTAGTGTTAGGGAAGCCAGTTGATGAGGTGCGTCGAGTTGGATGGTGTTCTGGAGCAGCTCAGGATGAAATAGTTGATGCTGCACTTCAGGGGTGTGATGTTTATCTTTCTGGCGAAGTGTCTGAACGTACCACGTATGAAGCTCGAGAAAACGGTATTGTATATTTGGCAGCAGGTCATTATGCAACAGAAAAGTGTGGTATTCAGGCTTTAGGTAGGCATTTGGAGACAGTGTTTCCTGAGCTTGAGGTTAGCTTTTTCCTGGATGAAAACCCTGTTTAAGAGGGTGAGTGGCTACATAGACAACCGTTGCAAGTGAACGGAAATACGCGGAAGAATTAGATTTCGGAAATTTTTTCAACTTTTTGCTACAATCTATAATCACTGTAGTAGTAACCGCTTTTTTGTGGCTATTTGTAAATAGCCATAAAGGAAAGATTGTATGATGCTTCTTTTCTCGGGTATGACTTGTCCGTTTTCTCATAGTTGCCGTTTCGTGTTGTATGAAAAGGGTTGCGACTTTGAAGTTCATGAAGTTGACATGTTCAATCCGATCGATCTTAGCGCCTATAACCCCTATGGCGAAGTCCCAATTCTTCGGGAACGCGAGATGACGCTCTATACTGCTGAAGTCATCAATATGTATATTGATGACCGCTTCCCTCATCCGCAGTTGATGCCGCCTGAACCCGTTCAGCGCGCACGTGCACGCTTGTTCATGCACGTGCTCAATGTTGAAGTGTTTAGATATGTCCGCGTGCTCGAGAATCGCGATATGTCTGAAGACCAACACAACGTTGCTCGCCGCAAGTTGCGTGATAACCTGTGCATGTTTGCACAACGTCTGCGAAACGGCGGTTTTATTCTTGAGGATGGCTTCTCGCTGTTGGATACGATGTTAGCACCTGTGCTTTGGCGTTTAGGTCACTATGAAATCGAAATGCCTGATACGGCAGCGCAGTTGATGACTTATGGTGAACGTCTCTTCTCGCGTCCTGCTTTTATTGACTCCATGACGCCAGCTGAGCGTGTCATGCGTCGCTAAGGTGATTCATTGGTAATTTCAAAGGAAATGGCTGAGGGTTTTTAACCGTCGGCCTTTCTTTTACTTATTAAAAGGATTCACAAAGATGCAAGCTTCCAATCCGAAGCCTATGAAGCCTTACTTGATCAATGCTGTGCTCGACTATTGCCGAGATACAGGAACGTCGCCTTACGTGATGGTGGCCGTCGATCATGCTTGTCAGGTTCCGATGGAGTATGTGCGCGATGATCGCATTGTTTTTGATGTGACTGATGAAGCTGTGAATCGTTTGGTAGTTACAGACGAGGCGTTAAGTTTTCAAGCGCGATTTGGTGAAAGTAACGACATCTTTGATGTTTATGTACCATTGAATCGCATTATTGCTGTGACGCCGTTGGAATGCCCACAGTTTGCTTTGCATTTTGAGGTCACTGACTCTGTCATCGCGGAAAAGCCGCAAGAAGTAACCACCAATACGCCTCCTGTGCGCCGTCCAATGCGTGTGAAGTAAGGTGGCTGTAAAAAAATTGCCTATAACAGTCGATAAGATGCTATAATCTTTCACTCAGCCTCTTTAGCTCAGTTGGTAGAGCAACCGCCTTGTAAGCGGTAGGTCATCTGTTCGAGTCAGTTAAGGGGCACCAAACACTAGACCCGTGCCGTGCTATGCGGTGCGGGTTTTTCTTTTCCTACAGGCGTTTTCAAGGATTTTACCTCATGCCTCTGTGTCATGTAGTGCCGTGTTGACCCCTTTAAGCCCATGTTTTAAAGTAGCCAATGCAGTAGCCAAAACGGCGCGCGAATACCATACCCAAAAATGAGGTCATTCATAGCATGGGTTTACAAAAGCTTCATAAGACAGAGGGTTTGCAAAGAAAAGTGCTACCATCTCAAGCGGGTGTTAGGGGCGACGTCCCATAGTGACACGGTCATTTCCACCATAATCTTTGACACTTCGTATAGCAGCAAGACCATAGGAGCGGAAAAGATCGGCTACGGCTTCAGCTTGATCCCAACCGTGTTCAACCAGTAACCAACCACCAATATCGAGATGTTCAACGGCGTGAGCTGCAATTTCATGTAGACAAGAGAGGCCATCTACGCCATCCGTGAGTGCTGTTTGTGGTTCGTGTTGCAATGCTGGAAGGTGTTCGTCATTTGGACGAATATAAGGTGGGTTACTAAGAATTAAATCGAACTTTTCGTTGTTTTTGATGGGGTTCCACCAAGAGCCTAAACGGAAATCAATATCGGCTTCTAAAGCTTTGGCATTGTTTTTTGCAATAGAAAGTGCAGCTTCAGAAAAATCTGTAGCGGTCACTTGTGAGCCAGGGCATTCTTTCGCGATCGTAATGGCAATGCACCCACTTCCTGTTCCCATGTCTAGTACTTTTGGGCGTTCTGGCGTCACCATGAGGGCTTGTTCAATAAGCACTTCAGTATCAGGGCGAGGTATCAGGACATTAGGATCAACAGTAAAGTAACGACCAAAAAATTCTTGATGACCGATTAAATAAGGAACAGGGACACCATCAAGACGCATTGAAACAAACATATCAAACGTCATGACTGTTGTATCGGTTAACTCGTCATCATCATGGGCAATGAGATATTCTTTTGGCTTATCGAGAATATGGGCTAAAAGAATCAAAGCTTCAAAACGACCAATTTTGGGAATCGCATCGGCAATCAAAGCCCGGACGGTATTGCGTTTTACTTCAGTCATGACGTGAGAATGTCTCCGTTAAGCCAGGGCAGCTAACTGTTCGGCTTGATGTTGAGTGGTAAGCGCCGTAATAATTTCAGCGATGTCACCGTCCATAATAGCCTCAAGACGGTAAAGTGTGAGGTTGATGCGGTGATCTGTCACACGTCCCTGAGGGTAGTTGTATGTTCTAATGCGTTCAGAGCGATCACCTGAGCCGATTAAACTCTTACGCTCGCTGGCTTCTTTTGCTTGTTGCTCTGCAACTTGAGCAGCATGAATGCGTGAAGCAAGTATAGCCATGGCTCGCGCTTTGTTTTGGGTTTGACTGCGTTCGTCCTGGCATTCTACGACAAGTCCTGTGGGTAAATGCGTAATGCGAACTGCGGAGTCTGTTTTTTGCACGTGCTGGCCGCCGGCCCCAGAGGCACGGAAGACGTCAATGCGCAAATCGGCTGGATTGAGATCGACTTCTTCGATTTCGTCTAATTCAGGAAGGACAGCGACCGTGCAAGCAGAGGTGTGCACGCGTCCTTGGCTTTCAGTAACAGGAACGCGCTGAACACGATGGCCACCTGATTCAAATTTCAGACGTGAATAAGCACCTTCGCCGATAATTCGAACGATGACTTCTTTGTAGCCACCCAATTCACTTTCATTTTTCGAGACAATCTCAGTTTGCCAGTTCTGTGTTTCGGCATAGCGAAGATACATACGCAACAAATCACCAGCAAAAATTGCAGATTCATCGCCGCCAGTACCTGCGCGGATTTCGAGGAAGATATTGCGGCTATCGTTGGGATCCTTGGGCAACAGCAGAATTTGAAGTTCGTGTTCGATAACTTCTAATTTGGCTTGCGAAGCATGGACTTCTTCTTGCGCAAAGTCCTTCATATCGGGATCTTGCAGCATTTCTTTCGCAGTCTGAAGATCCAATTCTGTTTGTTCTAATTCGTGATGTTTTTGGACAACAGGCTCAATGTCTGCACGCTCCTTGGTGAGAGTTCGAAATTTGGTCATATCTTGCGCGCATTCTGGCGCGGCCAACATACCGTCGATTTCTTCAAGGCGGCGTGCCAGTTGGCGTAGTTTCAATCGCATGTTGTCGTTGATCATCTTGGCAGCAAATCAAAAAAAGTGTTAAGCCTCTAAGAATAGCTAAAAAAAGAGGAACCCGTAGGTTCCTCGATGATTTATCGGTCATGACGACGATAAAAACGATTCAATAATCGTTCCATCAAGTCTCGATCTTCGTCGCATAACCCTTCGGCGTTACGCAAAAGAATGGTGGGGTCATGTGTGAGTTTGTTGGTCAAACCGTGCGCTAACATAGCTAATACTTCTTCGGGATCGTCGCCGTGATGAAGATGACGAAGGGCTCGTGCTAATTCGGCATCTCGTAACATATGGGCGCGATCGCGTAAGGATTGAATATAAGGCACGGTTTCGCGTTGACGAAGCCATTCGGCAAAGTCATTCATACGCAAGCTAATGATCGTTTCAGCTTGTGTGATTGCGGCTTGACGGCTAGCTAAACCTTGATTGACGACTTTACCTAAATCATCAACAGTATAAACATACACGTCATCGAGACGATCAATTTCTGGTTCCACATCACGTGGTACGGCCAAGTCTACAATGAACATTGGGCGATGCTTACGTTCAGCAATAGCACGTTCAATCATGCCAAGACCGATAATAGGCAAGGCAGAAGCTGTACAAGAAACGATCACGTCGTAACGAGCGATTTGTTCTGGAAGGTCCGCTAAGCGTATCGCGTCTGCATGCACTGTACGAGCGAGTGTTTGACCGCGCTCCAGTGTGCGGTTAGCAATTGTGATGGATTTAGGATTTTGTGCAGCAAAGTGTGCGGCACAAAGTTCAATCATTTCGCCTGCGCCCACAAACAACACGCGTTCGTCGTTGAGGTTACCAAAAAGGCGTAACGCTAAACGCACGGCGGCTGCGGCTAAACTGACAGAGTTGGCTCCAATCGCAGTGGCAGTTCGTACTTCTTTGGCGACGGTGAATGTGGATTGAAAAAGATGATTGAGCATCGTGCCGAGGCCATGAGCATCACGCGCCATTTTTTCGGCTTTTTTCATTTGTCCCACAATTTGAGTTTCGCCTAACACCATGGAGTCGAGACCAGAGGCGACACGGAAGGTGTGCTTGGCGGCCTCTTCTTGTTCAAAGATATAGACGTGTGGTTCTAACTCGGAGCGACTGACATGCTTACGATCGCAAATAAAATCAAGAATAGCGTCTTTGGCAGCGTCCGAATTTTCGGCAGCGCAATAGAGTTCGGTACGGTTGCACGTAGACAGAATGGCGGCTTCATGAATACCACCCATCTGAGTGCTAGAAAATCGCTCGCGCAGATGGCTGATAGTTTCGGCAACTTCATCGGGGCCGAAGGCTACGCGCTCACGAACGGAAACGGGCGCGGTAGTATGGTTAAGACCTATAGCAAGCAGATGCATCGCGACGGTAAATGGAAATGATGAGTTGCTACGTCGTGTAGCAACAATGTTTAACATAATGCGCGAATTATATAGGGCTTAACGTTGTATTTAGCTTAAGAAAGTTTGAGGATCTGAAGGGTTGTGAAAGAGATGACTCACGAAACAGACACTGATGGCCTTGCTTTGGCCACAAAACGAGCTAGGGCAGAGGTTCGACGCCGGGCGGTATTGAGTGCTGGAGCGACATTGGTACCTCTGCCTGGTTTGGATGTGGCAGTTGATGTAGGTGCGTTGGTGAGCATGTTTAATACAGTCAACCGAATTTATTATTTGAGTCCTGAGCAAATAGCACAGTTGAATACAGAGGACCGTATCGCTGTATTTAAAGTGATGAGTCGTGTGGGTTCAACGTTTGCGGGGAAGTATGTGTCTAGTGCCATGGTGCTTGGTCTAGTAAAGCAGGTAGGGGCTCGTTGGGCGAGTGGTCGAATAGCTCGGTGGGTTCCTGTTATCGGGCAAGGTACGGCAGCGGCCTTGTCATATGGGATGTTTATGTGGTTAGGAGAGTCGCATATCAAAGAATGTCTTGCGATTCGTCGGGAAGTTAAATTGTTAATGTTGAAATATACAAAGGAGGATGTATGAGTACCACGGGAAAGGGTGAAACGCCGATGCTTAGAGAGGGTTCTGCATTGGTTTTGTTTTCAGGTGGTCAGGACTCTACGACTTGTTTGGCCTGGGCGCTTGAGCGTTTTGAACGCGTTGAAACAATAGGTTTTAATTATGGGCAGCGCCATCAAGTGGAATTGATGTGTCGAGAAAAGCTCTTGATAAAGATGAGAGACTTAAAGCCTACTTGGGCTGATCGTTTAGGCAAAGACCATATGTTGGATATGGGACTTTTGGGACAGATTAGTGACTGTGCCTTAACTCAAGAGCAGGCAATTGCATTTTCACAGCAAGGAGTGCCGAATACATTTGTACCTGGACGTAATTTATTGTTTTTTACGTTTGCTGCGACTGTTGCTTATCGTCGTGGTATTAAAACCTTAGTGGGTGGTATGTGTGAAACCGATTATTCTGGTTATGCAGATTGTCGGGACAATACGCTTAAAAGTTTGCAGGTGGCTCTTTCATTAGGCTTGGATCGGTCAGTGGTGATTGAAACTCCGCTGATGTGGCTCACCAAAGCGCAAACTTGGACATTGGCTGAAACTTTAGGAGGCGAAGCTTTGGTGAATGTTGTTCGCTGGGATACCCATACATGTTATACAGGGGATCGTGCTCATAAGCATCCTTGGGGGTATGGTTGTGGAGAGTGTCCTGCGTGTGTACTGAGGAAACAGGGGTGGGATGCTTATTGTCAGGCAAGTCAACAATAAACATTAATGAGTGACATGTAAGGGTGCTGATCTAGTGCCCTTATTGTTCTCTAGAAATTTTAAGATAAAAAAAGCAGGCTGAATAATCAGTCTGCTCGTCATGGTGGCTGGGGACGGAATCGAACCGCCGACACGCGGATTTTCAATCCGCTGCTCTACCAACTGAGCTACCCAGCCACATGCGAGACGACAATTATATCCCTGTGAGAAAAAAAAAGCAAGAGTCTATGTGCAAAAAGTCAAAAAAAATCGGAAGTCAAGTTCACGACAATTTTTTACGAACTTAGGCTAAAAATTTTCTGGATTTTAAGCGCGACGGAATTAGGGTGAGATAGACTTCGTACGATTTAGGCAAAAGAGCCTGTTATAGGTTAGAAATATGTCGAAAAAGAAATTGCTTGTTGCATTAGGCGTCTGTTTTGCAGCAGGCGTGTGTACTCAGACGTTGGCTGCAACACCTAAGAGTGTTGAGACCGCTCTCTTAAAAAATACAGGACTTCAGGCTGAGGAAGTTCGTACAAGTCCTATGCTAGGGGTCTGGGAAGTTTTAGTTGAAGACCGTATTTATTATGTAGATGACACAGCACGTTATGTGCTTTTTGGTCGAATGATTGATACTGTCTCACAGGTTGACTTAACGAATGAGCGCATTCGTGAGGTTGCAAGATCACGTTGGAAGGATTGGCCTGTGAAGGATGCTGTGAAACAGGTGTTTGGTACTGGTGAACGTGAATTAGTGGTCTTTTCCGATGCGAACTGTACTTTCTGTCGAACGATGGAACGTGTTTATGCGCAGGTGGGTAATCTGACGGTTTATACGTTTATTACACCGATGTTGCGTGGCGAAACGAATGCTCGAGAAATTGTTTGCTCTAAGGACCCTGCTAAGGCTTGGCACGAGTGGATGAAGAACAGTATTCGACCCGCAGCAGTACCTTCTAGTTGTGATACGAGTGTTTTACAGCGCAATTTATTACTTGCGAATCGATTCAATGTAACTGGGGCGCCGACCTTTTTCTTTAAGACAGGTGACCGTCATACTGGAGCGATGTCTCCTCAACAACTCGAAAATATGTTGACTGCGCAATAATCAGTAAACCAGCATGTAAAAAAGACGTGCGCTTTTGGGCGACACGTCTTTTTTACGTCTTACTGAACTGTAAAGGACTCTGGATTCTGTCCATTTGGGACTAAAATCCAGGCTTCCGTGTTACTTTTCTGGCGACCTGCTTTTGCGCCAGCTTGGTCACCAAAGCCCCAGAAGAAGTCAAATCGGATCGGCCCACGTATTGCTCCGCCAGTGTCTTGCGCAATAACTGGGCGTGTAATTTTAAGTGTAGGGTTGGTTTGGTGTGCATCCACAATAAATGGCGTGCCGAGTAGCCAGTAGCGAAGGTCAACTGCGACACTTGCTTCCGGTGTGAGAGGAATGCCTTGAGCGCCTGTAGGGCCTAAGTTGGGCGCGATCGTACGCTCAGCAAAGAAAACATAGCTCGGATTTTGTGCTAGGGCCTCGTCGACCTGATTAGGATGGGTTTTAGCCCAATGTTGGATACGTTGCATTGAGAGTTCATGGCTTTTGAAAAATCCTTTTTGAATGAGCCAAGCCCCAATGGCGTGATAGCGATGACCGTTTTGGTCGGCAAACCCGACTCTCATATGTGAGCCATCCGGAAGTTGAATCCGACCAGAACCCTGGATGTGCAGAAAAAAGGCGGCAACAGGATCATCAACCCATGCAATGGCGTAAGGCTGGAGATCTTGGCGCTTTTGAATGCTAGCTCGATCGTCATAAGGAATTACGCGCTGTCCATCAAGTTTGCCTCGAAGTCGTAGGCCTTTGAGTTGAGGATATAAAGAGCCTAAATCAATCGTAAGTAAATCATCGGGAACTCTATAGAGGGGGTACTGGAAAGGTCCTCCTTTCGTACGGCTACCTCGCAGGAGCGGTTCGTAGTATCCCGTCATCAATCCTTGCGTTGAGGGTATAGCTTCGCCAGGCTGAGCAATGATGACTTGCCAAGGCGTGAAGTTGTTTAAAAAGAAGCGCTGCGCTCCAATGGGATCTGTCTGGATGGCTTGACGACAGACTTCGGTCCAGCGAGTATCTTGTCCCATCACTTTACAGGATGCTTGAAAGGCAGATAGCGCCGGTTCCCAAGCGTGTTCTTCTATAAGTGGGAGATCGTTGAAATGACTTTGAATAAAGATCACTTCAGCTTTTTTGCTACCGACTGGCTTTTGAGACGGTTTTTCTGACGTATCTACTGTCGTACAGGCAGTGAGTGCGCATAAGGTTGAAAGAGCAAGGAAGCGAAGAACAACTCGGAATGACATAACTGTGATAGGCGACAAACAAAAAAAACATCCGCAACTAAACAAGTGGTACGTTGATTCTAGGCGATGTGTTTAACAACGGTTGTAAAAAATCGGTGAGTTACTTTAGAAAACTCGAAGTCATAGTTAACTGTCGGTACAATGACAAGAGTTTTAACGGACCGCAATCAAGCGGAGAAAGGAATATTCATCATGCGTCAATGTCGTATTGCTCCTTCGATTCTTTCAGCAGATTTTGCTCGTCTCGGTCAAGAGGTGAGCGATGTGATTGCCGGAGGGGCGGACTGGATTCATTTTGATGTGATGGACAATCATTATGTCCCCAATTTGACCGTGGGTCCCTTGGTATTGAAAGCCATTCGCTCTTACGCGACGGTTCCTGTCGATGTGCATCTGATGGTGGAACCTGTTGATGAATTAGTGCCTGCTTTTGCGAAAGCTGGGGCTGACATTATTACGTTTCATTGCGAAGCATCGCGTCATGTTGATCGTACGTTGCAATTGATTCGCGATCATGGGTTGAAGGCGGGTTTGGTCTTCAATCCTGCGACGCCTCTAACGTACCTTGATTATGAATTGGATCGCTTGGATGTTGTTCTGTTGATGAGTGTGAATCCAGGTTTTGGTGGTCAAAGCTTTATTGAGTCGACGATGGAAAAGATTGCTCAAGTGCGGGGGCGTCTTGATCGTTACGAGGCAGAAACAGGGCGTCGAATTGTCTTAGAAGTTGATGGCGGTATTAAACCTTCTAATATTGCAAAGGTAGCTGCGGCAGGTGCGGATACGTTTGTTGCTGGTTCAGCAGTTTTTGGAGCGGGCTCTGCAGAGGGATATGCTCAGGTCATCTCTCAAATGAAGGCTGCAGTCGCTCAGTTGGATTAAATGAATGAACATGCAAAAGGTTAAAGCAGTACTCTTTGATTTGGATGGGACGCTCGTCAACTCGTTGCCAGAAATTTATCAAGGGGTTTCAAAGGCTGTGGCATCGTTGGGGTACCAAGTGCCTAGCGAGGTTGTGGTGAGCGCAATGATTGGACGAGGCATTAGTGTCTTGGTCGATCGTCTTTGTGTGCATTTAGGTATCAGCTTAACAAGTGAAGCTCGTCAAACGTTATTTTCTCGTTTGTTAGCTGCTTGGGAAGAGGCGGGGGGACGCTATGTCACGTTTTATCCAGGCGTGATGGATGCCATTGTTGCTTTGCGTGCAAAAGGCGTAAAGACCGCTTTAGTAACGAATAAGATTCATAGTTTGACTGTTGAGTTTATTGAGGGGCGTGGTATTGCTCACCTTTTTGATGCGGTAGTTGCTGGTGACGATTGCCCCAACAATAAACCTGCTCCTGACATGCTATTTAAGGCTCTGGAGATGTTGGAGGTTGATGCGGCAGAAGCCATTATGGTCGGCGATAGTCGAAATGACGCATTAGCAGGTCGCGCGGCGGGTGTGTCAGTTGCTTTGGTGGAGACTGGTTACAACGAAGGGGTCTCTATTGTCGATTGGGCGAGAGAAGCTGGGTTTACAAAAGTGTATCCAAGTGCTCGTAAGGTCTGCGACAAAATTATCACAACAGGACAACTATAAAAATGAAAAAGACTTTATCACAGCTTGGTATGGCGGCATTGTTGGCAGTAAGCCCTGTTTCTGCGTCAGAAATGGTGGGAATAAATATTTGCTATCAGAAAGCGAGTGACGACATAGAGAAGATTAACGCTTGCCTAGAAAAAGAGTTGAAGTACATTCAAGCCGAGCACAAAGATGCCGTTGAGCGCGTGACGGTGATTGCTAAGTCGTGGGATAAGCCCAATCGCAATCGAGTGCGTTGGGACAAGCAAATGAAGGCAAACCAAGCTTTTGAGTCGTATGTTAAACGGGAATGTGACTTCATTAAAAATACGACGAAAGGGAACAGTATCATGGAAGAAAATGCGCAGTTAGCGTGCCGCATCAATCTCTATCGCATGCGTACCGATATGTTGGAAAATCGGTTTCTTAGTTCTTCAAGAGAGTAGCACTGTGTTAAGCAGTTTGTTTGCACCAGTGGTGCCGGACTTTACGTTACCACGAAGCGGGGTTTGGCAAGCGATATTAGAACGGTTTTTGGCCTCTCCGACTGGACAGCGGCTAATGTGCGACATTCAGGAAGATATTGAAGCTGGAAAACAGATTTATCCGCCTCAAGTGTTCAGAGCGTTCGATATTACGCCCGCAGAAACGGTCACAGTAGTCATCCTAGGGCAAGATCCTTACCATGGTTTTGGTCAGGCAGAAGGGTTGGCTTTTTCCGTTCCAAATGGTGTGAAGGTACCCCCGTCGTTACGTAATATCAAAAAAGAATTACACCGCGATCTGCACTTGCCTGTTACGCCTAATGGCTCTTTGATTTCATGGGCGCAGCAAGGCGTGTTGCTGCTTAATGCCATTTTGACTGTTGAGGCAGATCTAGCGGCGAGTCACCGTAACTTAGGATGGCAACAGTTGACGGATGAGGTGATAGCGGCCATATCAGAAATGTCTGATCATGTGGTGTTTATGTTGTGGGGTAATTTTGCCCAAAGTAAGCGCCCTTTGATTGACGAGTCTAAACATTTAGTGTTGTGTGCCAATCACCCTTCACCACTATCCGCCAACCGTCCACCGGTGCCATTTTTGGGGTGTGGGCATTTCAGCGCAGCCAACGAGTGGTTGACTGCGCATGGTAAAAAGGCTATTGATTGGCAGATTTAAGCCAATTGAGTCCGAGTGGTGTTGGCTCTGAGGCGGCTAAAGAGCCACCTCCTGATTTTGGTTCAAGTGGGATTGCGAGCTTAGCCGCTCGCAAAACCTGTTCTCTGAAAAAGTGAATTTCGGCGATGGTGCCTCTTGCTTGAGAGATTAGCCGATCAAAGTCGGTCACTTTAATTTGATAACCGTTGAAAGCGACCAATTTGTCTCTAGCAAAAAGGCCTGCTTGAAAGGCAGCACCTTCTGAATGTGTATACCTTACAGTGATAAAGTCACGACTAGTATCAACAAATAGTCCTAGTAGTGATTGGCATAAGGGCGTGTTTTGTGGTGCTTTTTCAGTGAATCCAAGGTGGGCTAAAGTGTCAGTCCATGTACAATGCCAAAGATTGGAGTCAGTGGTTTCGGTGAGCGTGATAAAGCGCTCAACTAAAGGCTGAGGAATCCACTTGCTGAGGAAAGTACCATCAGCAAGTCCGCGGTGCTCATGATTTATAAGGGCCTCTTCAAACCAATTGCGTAACACAGTATCAAGCGATTGCTGATTGTTTGACTGGTGCCGTAAAGCAACATCTAACATAAATGCGAGTAAAGCACCTTTGCCATAGTAAGAGGTTTGAGCGTAAGGGCTGTCATCCGTTTGTTTATAAAGATGGATCCAGGCATTAAAACTTGCGCTCGCAAGGGATTCATGATTAAACCCCTCACGTTCTCTAACTCGATTAAAGCGTTGACTCAGTAGATAAAGGAACTTTTCTTGATTGATTGTTCCTGCACGATAAGGAATTAAATTTTCGTAATAAGAGGTAAAGCCTTCAAAAACCCATAAGTCATGAGTGTGCGATTCGCGATCTAAAGAGTAGGGTAAAAAAGCTTGAGGTCGGAGAAATTTAACAAGCCAAGCATGAAAGTACTCATGGGCAACGAGTGTTAAAAAGTCAGGGTAGGCATCGGGTGCGGTGTCTTCGTGAAGCCCAGGTAAAGAGACTGCGTCATACTGAAGGACGCAGGAGGCATCATGTTCGAGTCCTCCGTAAAGATGAGCACCTAAATGCAGGTGGAAGAGATATCGTGAGAAAGGCACCTGTCCCCAAAAGTTTATTGTGGTGCTAATGATCGCCAAAATGTCGTTTCGGATACGATCTAAATCGAGCAAAGTGACCGATTGACCAGAAATGATAATTTGGTGTGGGATATTTTGATATTGAAGTTCGATCAGAGCGGAGGGGGTGCCTCTTTTGATGAGTGTAAACGGGGCGTCTAGTAAGGATGCGTAGTTGGGGGCTAGGAAATGGTGAGTGGTCGAAGAAGTGAGAGTTGTATAGATCTCATACTCAGGTGCGTTAAATTCGACGTGGATAGCCGCTTGCGTATAGTCATCTGGTGCGATAAATAAGGCTGAAGGATTAATAAAACCTCGCACATCGTCAAGCCAAGCATCGTGAATCCCCATGCTATAAGCAAAGGCATCCCAAGTGATAGTAACAGTGGTGCCCTCGACAAGATTTGAAATGGCCCAATGATTTTTGTCTAGCTGTGTCAAAGTGCCGTGAGACGTGCAAAGATTGCGAAGACGACCAGCGTAATCGCGAATCAGGTAGCTACCACTTGTCCAATTAGGAAGGGTCAAGACAAGATTGGAATCTTTAGCTACAAAAGATAGAGAGATATGAAATAAATGTGAGGAAGGGATCGTAGTAAGGTTGTAGTAAAGCATGAGAAAAAAACTTGACAAATAAAAAACTCTTATGTATAGTACGCTTCCTGTCTTGATTGAACAATGTTTTAAAGTGTTAATCAAGACAGATCGACGAAAAAAAGTTTCAAAAAAATTTGACAACCGATAAAATCGTTGATAAAATTAAAAACCTACGTCGAACAAATCGCGTGGTAAGTTCTTTAAAAATCAGAATTCAACGAACCGATAAGTGTGAACATCGGCAGTTTCGAGGGTTTAGAAAAGCACTCAAAAAACTTACGAAGTTCGCACTTTGAAGGAAAGCCGAAAGACGAAAGTTAATCTTTCTCTTTCAATTCCGGCGAAGAGCGACAAAACAGAGATTGAACTAAAGAGTTTGATCCTGGCTCAGATTGAACGCTGGCGGCATGCTTTACACATGCAAGTCGAACGGCAGCACAGGGAGCTTGCTCCTGGGTGGCGAGTGGCGCACGGGTGAGTAATACATCGGAACGTGTCCTATTGTGGGGGATAACTGCTCGAAAGGGTGGCTAATACCGCATAAGACCTGAGGGTGAAAGCGGGGGATCGCAAGACCTCGCGCAATTGGAGCGGCCGATGCCCGATTAGCTAGTTGGTGAGGTAATAGCTTACCAAGGCGACGATCGGTAGCTGGTCTGAGAGGACGACCAGCCACACTGGGACTGAGACACGGCCCAGACTCCTACGGGAGGCAGCAGTGGGGAATTTTGGACAATGGGGGCAACCCTGATCCAGCCATGCCGCGTGCAGGATGAAGGTCTTCGGATTGTAAACTGCTTTTGTCAGGGACGAAAAGGATTGTGTTAATACCATGATCTGCTGACGGTACCTGAAGAATAAGCACCGGCTAACTACGTGCCAGCAGCCGCGGTAATACGTAGGGTGCAAGCGTTAATCGGAATTACTGGGCGTAAAGCGTGCGCAGGCGGTTCTGTAAGACAGATGTGAAATCCCCGGGCTCAACCTGGGAATTGCATTTGTGACTGCAGGACTAGAGTTCATCAGAGGGGGGTGGAATTCCAAGTGTAGCAGTGAAATGCGTAGATATTTGGAAGAACACCAATGGCGAAGGCAGCCCCCTGGGATGCGACTGACGCTCATGCACGAAAGCGTGGGGAGCAAACAGGATTAGATACCCTGGTAGTCCACGCCCTAAACGATGTCTACTGGTTGTTGGGGATTAATATCCTTGGTAACGAAGCTAACGCGTGAAGTAGACCGCCTGGGGAGTACGGTCGCAAGATTAAAACTCAAAGGAATTGACGGGGACCCG